>Ga0315899_10000080_pt1 | contig 118519 bp, 98 predicted proteins | sample LakEriMetagenome_2_FD_203518 | JGI IMG/M metagenome (GOLD analysis project Ga0315899, IMG submission 203518) | Freshwater fungal communities from buoy surface, Lake Erie, Ohio, United States - Buoy 4 MA112 | ecosystem: Environmental > Aquatic > Freshwater > Lake | place: USA: Lake Erie, Ohio... | reverse complement strand
TCTTCCATTGAGGATTGAAACACTGCGTCCGTCCCCCAGGCTTTTCGGCATCGGTCAGGTAGTTCGTCTCCTCGGTAAACCGCCGAAACTGTCCGACCGTCACTTCCGTTTTTCCCATCCAAAAACCATCGCGAACCTTCATCTTTCGCGGTTCGGTTCCTTCGTAAGACTCTCTCTCCGTCCCGGCTTGAGCTCCCCCTTCGATCCCCGTAGCCCAATCTTTCTCCTCTTGCGTACTTCCCATCCAGAATTCTCCAGGCGGAATGTGCATAACCTCTAGCGTTACACCATCCCCTAATTCCGCACGCTTAGAGTCTTGCCCAAGGCAACGAACAGCTCCCGAGATTTCCGCCCCCAAAAGCACTACCCCGACTATCACCGACCAACGACTCGCCCCCAAAGTGTACCGCATCGCAATTCCTCAACTCAAAGATGGGTTTTGTAAACGTAGACATCCGTCCTTTTGCCAACGGTTTCAACCGAAGAGTATAACAGAAGCGAAATCGATGAATTTCGGTATAATCTGTCTTGAAAGATATGCGATCTATCTCAGCCCCCCATTTCCCCATTGCCTCCATATTTCATTGCTTAACGTGGACTCCATGAAAAACTTCGACAACCGCATTGATGATTCGACAAGCGTACGCTTTGGAATCAGGTGGCTTACTGCTTGGTTGTTCGTCGTATTCTCCGCTTTTACATCACTCCACGCGCAATCGACCTCGGCGTCCAACAAAGATGCAACCATCACATGGATCGTCACCGTCCCTCCAAACACCCCCGCTACGGCAAAACTTTTTCTTGCGGGAAACCAAGACCTTTTCGGTCCTTGGAAACCCAATCAATTCCAACTTAACAAACTCCCGGATGGGACTTTTCAAGCCGAAGCAAGTTTCCCAGTTGGTACGAGTATTGAGTACAAATTGACGCGAGGAAGTTGGGCTTCCGTCGAGAAATCTCCTTCCGGAGCGGAAATACAAAATCGAACCTTGCGAGTCGAAAAAGATGCCGTCGTCCGGGTCGATATCGCGGCTTGGGCCACACCTTCCAAGGAACCCGTCTCGACCGCTACTGGCGATTTGCGATGGAAGGATTTCGAAAGTCAAACACTTTCAGGTTCGCGTCGAATCACAGTGTGGCTTCCACCTAGATATCGCGAAGAAACCAGTCCCGCCGATTCTCCTGAACCTACCAAACCCTCACAGCGATATCGGGTAGTCTATTTCCTCGACGGTCAAAATGTATTTGACACGTCCCGCGCTCCCTTTGGTGCGGAATGGCAAGCTGACGAGACGGCTTTGCGCCTTTCGCAAAAGACTCCAAGCTTGAAACTGATCCTTGTTGCTATCGACAACTCCAAAGAACGAATGGGCGAATACACGACCGTTCAAGACCGAGTTGGGGACTCGCTCGTCGGTGGACAAGCCGAGAAGTATCTCACCTTCATCACACAGGAACTCAAACCTTGGATCGATTCGCAATTCGCAACGGACCCCAAACCGGAATCCACAGCGATCGCGGGTTCATCCCTGGGAGGACTATTCGCCCTCCACGCTCTCTTCGAGCAACCGCAAACCTTCGGAAATGCCATCGCAATGTCACCATCCCTTTTCTGGGGTAATGAAGCGATGTTACAATCCTGCAAGCGATCCGCGATCGACACTTGGGATCAACCAAAGCAAAAACTTTGGATCGATATGGGGACAGAGGAAGGGGACTCGGTTAATACCCAAGAACGCAATGTCGCTCGGGTGCAGTCATTTGTTCAATTGCTCGATTCCAATTTCGCACAGCGATTCGATAAGCAGCTGACCATCGCACCGAAGGCCAAGCATCATGAATCGGCTTGGGCCAGCCGACTGCCAGATGCCCTAGAGTTCATTTTCCCTCCCTCCCCTGCTCAATCTCAGAGCAATCTTACCGAACCACTCCCATGATGAAACTCCAATACATGATCCCGGTGGCAATCCGATTTACCGTCGCTGCATGGGTCTTGTTTGCCCACCCCATCGATCGATTAAGCGCCTACCAAAACCCCAAACAAGACGACTCACCAAAATCAGAGGACTCACTCCGCGTCGAGCGGTTCGCTCCACGCCCTATCGATGAAGTTATCCGAGCGGTCGAAATCATCCCGGGCTACGAGATCGAGCTCGTAGCTAGTGAGCCTCTGATCCAAAGCCCCGTCGCGATCGACTTCGATGCCGATGGCAACCTGTGGGTTGTCGAAATGGTTGATTACAGCGAACAAGAAAACGATGCGCTCGGACGCATTTCGAAATTGAGCGATACAAATGGTGATGGGGCAATGGATCAAACGACCCTCATCGCTGAAAAACTTTCCTGGCCCACAGCTTTGGCAGCCCTTGAAGGAAAGGTCTGGATTGCTGCCCCGCCGTTCCTGTTGCAGTGGTCAGAATCAGAAACCGAGAAAATCCTCGAAGGATTCGGTCGACAGAATGTTCAAGGCCTAGCGAACTCCTTTCGCTGGGGTATCGATGGCAAGCTGCATCTGTCTACAAGCTCAAACGGAGGCAAACTACAACTTCCATCTTCCGGTGAAAACTCACAGCTCGTACTTCCCAGTTCACCCTACGCTGTAAGTGGACGAGACGTAGCGTTTGACCCTCGCAACGGACAAGTTTCCAGCGTCGTAGGGTACGGCCAACATGGATTTGACTTCGGCCCCTGGGGGGATCGTTTCGTTACCGCCAACAGCGATCACTTGCAACAAGTCGTGGCTTGGTACCTTCCTGAACTTACCGATGCTTCGCTCTCGAAATCTGTTCCGTGGAGACGTTCGATCTCGGTCGATGGCCCGCAAGCTGAAGTGTTTCGCATATCGCCAGTCGAATCATGGCGGACGATCCGAACGCAGATGCGACTCTCCGGAATGTCGAACGGGATCCTAGAAGGAGGTGGTCAAGCCAGCGGTTATTTCACCTCCGCGACCGGCGTTACGATCTACGATGGAGATCAATGGCAAACCGATGCATCACTCGCTTTCATCGCCGATGTAGGTAGCAACCTAGTCCACCGAAAGACGCTCGTACGACGAGGCGTCGCGTCCACGGGGGAACGAATCGACCAAGGTACAGAGTTCTTGCGTAGTCGCGACACTTGGTTTCGCCCAGTCCAGTTCGCCAATGGCCCTGATGGTTGTCTTTACATCGTCGACATGGCCCGAGAAACCATCGAACACCCGAAGAGCATTCCAGAGCCGATCAAGAGTCAAGTGGACCTAACCTCTGGACGAGAGCTTGGACGTATCTGGCGAGTGAAAGCAACAGGGAAACCCATTCGTCGAGATGCTCCAAATCTTTCCAAACTTTCAACCGAAGAGCTTTGCAAACTCCTTTCCCATCCCAACGGCTGGCATCGCGAAACGGCGTCTCGAATATTACTCGAGCGGCAAGATATTCAAGCGATTCCATATTGTCGCGCATCGCTGAAAGCCCCAGCGACTCCGCCACTTGGACGATTGCACTCCCTCTCCGTTTTGGCCAACCTACCTGAAGGCCTCGACGAAGCATCGTGGAAGACTGCGATCGGCGATCCCGAGCCGCGTCTGCGTGTATGGGGCTGGGTTTTTGCCAATCGACTCGACCTATCGAAACTAACCACACAACCGGAATCGGTGTCATGGCTTACTGCGTTGCTTAAAAACGAGACTGATACCGAAGTCCAAATGGTGGCCGCAGTGCGTAGCCCAAAACTTATCGATTCCCCTCAGGTGCGAGCCGATGTCTTCGCATACTGGATAGCAAAAGCGAATCCCGATACCGAACAAGCAACGATTTCCGAAGAATTGCGAGCCGCCATCGAGTACTCAATCCGCGATCAAGGTGCGAAAGAACTCTGGGATGCTCGCGACTGGACCATCAATGCAGCACAGTCTGCTGGTGAATCCTTTGTCGATGCCATCTTCGCCGCCATGCAGCGCCAAGGGGATGTTGCACCTATCATCGTGCAATGGTTAGAACGCATACGCAATGAGCTACCCCCAGTAGGAATCAAGCTGACTGATTCCGCTACCGAAGCAAGCAGCGAACAAAACGTCAAATTGAATTCCAACGTGGGCTCAACGATCGCACTGCTCGGACGACAGCTTCATCGAAAAGGCATCCCCGAGGATTCCGAAGCATCTCGCTCAATCCAGCTCTTCGCTAAACAAGAAATACTTCCTCGTATCGAGAAGCTTCTATCAGAAACCTCTCCGCTCATTACCACCGAGCAATCCAAAAATTCAGATCCATCGGGACTACTCACATTGATGCTCAATGAGAATTCTCGGCTTGGAATCATTCGTATACTTAATACGCTTTCTACTGAGGATCGCATAGAACTGTTCAAAACTTTAATCGCCTCGCAACTTCCCAGTGAAGTACAACGCGACTGGATCGAAGCATGGGTACCCTCGCTTCCTCAATTACAAAATCTCGCTGTTGTACACCTAGAAGTTGCCTCGCCGGTGATAAGCCAGGCAATCATCAAGAGCTTGGTGCGAAACGAATCTGGTGCGACCAGACTGCTCGATTGGGTAGAGAGTCCTGAAAACACACCAACTGCCCTTCCTCCCTGGGCTTGGCAGACCCTGCGTGCATTCCCAGCCGAATCGATAAGAAATGCTGCTACACGCATCGCACCCATTGCAGATGTCCAGTGGGAGTCCGTTGCTCCGGACTATCGCAAGGCATGGGCGCAAGTAGGCAACGAACAAAATGGTGAAATACATTTTCGAAAACTCTGCCAGTCATGCCATCGCGTCGGAGATGTCGGCATCGCCATTGGGCCGTCGCTAGACTCCTACCGCGTTCGCCCGAATGAAGCTATCGGGTTAGCAATCGCCGAACCGAGTCGAGAAATGGATCCAAAATATGAACAGCAGCAGATCGCAACCCAAGACGGCGAAGTCCACGTAGGGATTCTCCAAGCATCCTCCTCCGAACGTATCTCATTGCTGACAGCACAAAACCAAGTAGTTTCGGTTTCTCGAAACGACATCGAAACATGGAAATCTTCTGGCAAGTCCCTTATGCCCGATGGATTGCTCAAAGAACTAGACCCGATGGCTATGGCAGACCTCATCGCGTTCCTTCGCAAAATCCCAAAGACGACCACCAAACCGTGAATCGCAACCCGATCTACTTCCTCCCCCTAGCGATCGCAACCCTATGTTGGCTCGCTACAGGATCTGCTCTTTCGACGCGGACAATTTTTCTATTCAATTACGCTTCGATTGCGAATCTACCTCCACTCTTTGAAGTCATCGGCGGGTCACTTTCGGTCGTCTCCGTTCTTTTCGCTCTTCTGTTGTCCCTGGCAGGTTTTATCTACCTCTCCAAGAAGTCTAACTCTCTAGACTTCCAATCACTCCTCATTTCTTCGGCTTGGTTCTTTCTCTCAAGCTTTCCGCTGGCAATTCTCATCATCAGGGCCACCGATGCGAAGAACTCCGGACTCCTCCCGCAAACCTATTGGTGGGAACCGATACTGTTTGCCGTCCTTAGTGGTTATGCATTCTCAAGTCTGCGTAGGTTGAACCACTCACATTCCATTCAACAACAAACCGATGAAACCAAACGGCCAAACCAATTGAACTCGTGGCTCCCGTGGTGCATCCTTATGACATCAAGTACTGCTTGTGCCGCTTGGTGGTGCTGGCAAAGCCATGATCTATTCAACAACTTCCAACTCGGATTTAACGACTTTGGTCACTTTCTCCTACGCGTGATCAACACAGCTCGCTTTGATGGATTTCTAAAGGAAACAGTCGTCCTGCCTCCCTTTTGGGATCACTTCAATCCTGGATTATCGCTTCTCGTACCACTTTGTTGGATAACCGAGGATGCGAGACTAACCTTTTATTTACAAGCGGCGTCGCTCGCGTTTTGCGCACTGATCATATACACCATTGCACGTCGGCACGGAAATCCTTCTTGGGCATCGATGCTTTGGGGGTTAGCTTGGTTAAGCTATCCCTCGATCGGTCAAATGAACTTGGCATACACCTACGGTTGGCACCCGATCAGCCTTGCGATCCCCTCTTTGCTTGGTGCGTATGCATGCTGGATTTCCAACCGAACCTTTACTGCGATTGGCCTCGCCGTCTTGGCGAGCAGTTTTGAAGAAGGAGTCATTGCGGCAATCGGCTCGTTTGCCGCTAGCGAAGTTTTGCGAATCCAATGGGGGAATCGCAGCCACATCAAAACCAGTTTCCTCAACCAATCTGTTTCCTCGTCCGAGATACAAAATCGGAACGGATGGTTGATCGTCTGGATTGTATCAACGATCAGCTTTCTACTTATTTATCGGTTCAGTGGACTTGCTGAATTTCAGACGGGAAGATTTGCAAAGCTAGGAAATGGCCCCGGAGCGATCTTGCTATCACCAGTCCTGCGAACTGACGTCTGGTTCGAACTTTTACTGCGTGAACGCAATGCCGCATTCCTGGCTTTCCTTTTTGCTCCCTTTGTTTTTTATTTCCGACGGTCCAGCTTTCGATGGGCAGTCCTGGCGGTGACCCCGTTACTGGTCGTTCTTCTGATCTGGGAACACCTTCCAGCCCAAAGTATCGCCTTCCAGTATGCCAGCGTGGTTCTGCCGATTCTCTTTATCGGAGCGATACGATCGGAGAACCCTAACACACTCCAAGCCGATTCGAGATCGTTGCCTACTTTTGCGTTGCCTACTTTTGCGTTGATCACTGGGTTCGTTTTGAGCTGTTTCGTCGGCCAGTTTCCTTGGACCCCTGATACGCTGAGCGAAGTGAAGAATCGTTCGTATGGACCGAACTCAATGGAGCTTCGTGGCGAAGGCTCGCCGGCAAACCGCGCGTTCCACGAACAGATTCAACAGTTGCGAACAGATGGAATACTCAGCACCGTATCAAACGCGACAACAGGACAAGGCGAGCCGTTGGTATTTTCCCAAATCCGAATCCTTGCGACGGGTCGATTAGCTAGCCATTTGCTAGGTGGAGCAGATCTTGAAACCGTTGGGCAGTACATGCAGCGTGCTGCCGACTACCAGCGCATCGCCCCAAACCTTCAGTCTCCACTTCTGAGATACGATATCCTTGCCCTCGATCCGCTCGAAGCGTTTCAGCAATTACCGGAAGAAACTCAAAAAGTACAAGCCGAAGCGGTTCGATTAGGATTTTCTATAGTTCGATCTCCAGATGGTTTCGAGATGTGGTTTGCCCCCAATCGCTCTCCTTCATCCGCTTCGTCTCAAAACCTTAACACAGACGCCAACTGACCCAGTTCATCCGTTTCTTCCAGCATCCGTGTTGATCTAACGCGGGGCTTGCGTCTATCCCGTGGGGTAAAAATAAGCATAATATGAGAAGTTCAATCAACGATTTCCAAGCTCCGGGAGCAACGCACATGCGTAACGAATTATCGCCATCACCATTTAGCCGAACACAAACCACAACCTGCGATCAAAGGGTACTTCGACGACGCAACTTCAGAATGAAGTTCGCGTTCCTCGCTCTCGGTTTTTGCAGTCTGGGCTTCTCCCCCCTATTCGCAGAGAAACCCGAGTCTGCTTTCGACGTTTTCAAAAATGTACAACCCAACGACGATGCAGCTGTTGCCAACGCATCGCGTGCTGCAAGAGAACTCTCGAAGCGATCCGATTTGAAAACAATCGAAGTACTCCAAGCCATGCGTGGCTCTAGCTTGATCGGCAAAAATTGGCTCAGCGGAATTGCAAACGCTACTCAACGCAAAAACCCAGCTACGAAGGTAGAACTAGAATCGTTCCTCAAGGACACCACGCAAGACCCAGAGGCGCGGTACACGGTCTTTCGATGGTTGACCGAGGGAGACGCAGATTCTCGAAATCGTTGGTTGGATTCCATGCTCAATGATCCGAGTCCGGAATTGCGTTACGAGGCTGTAGCAAAAGCCCTTGAACCAAAAGAACTCCCTGAAGATCAACTGAAAACACTCCTTGATGTTGCGAGACAACCTGAACAAGTTGTCGATCTCATAGCACGTCTCGACAAACTCGGAGTGAAAGTCAATCAGTCGCAACATTTCGGTTTTCTTTCGACGTGGAAGTTTATCGGGCCATTCGATAACACAGGGAGCAAAAGCTACGACAAGGCTTATCCAGTTGAAACCGATTGGGTCAGCAGCAAACTTGCTGACACTTACCAAGGTAGGCCAGGAGAAGTGAAATGGATTGCAGAGACATCCGAAGACCCAGACGGCGCAATCGATCTTGCCAAACTTTACAACAACGAAAAAGGATGCATCGTTTACGGTGTGACAGAGATCGAAGTTCCAAGCAATGTGAAATGCGAACTTCGTGTCGGGTGTATCAATGCTCAGAAGGTATGGGTTAACGGAGAGCTTGCGATTGGCAACGAAGTCTACCACACCGGAATGCAAGTAGATCAATACATTGCACCGATTGAACTCAAGGCGGGCACTAACCGAATCCTTATCAAAGTCTGTCAAAACGAACAGAAAGATGCTTGGGCACAGCGTTACCTGTTCCAAGCTCGCATCTGCGACTCGACTGGGAAAGCGATCGCTTACAAGGTTAAACCGTAATTAACAAGTTTGGTTTGCCCACTTCAAGTAATCATGCGGCTCCCAAGCACAAGTAGCTTGTAAGCCGCTTTGAAACTGATCGAACTAAGCCCACTAACAAATCAAATATCCAGCGAAAGCCTACGGCAATGAATCTCGAAAAAACCAATTCCTCAACAGCCCGTCACACACTTACACGCTCGCGGACAAGAACGGCGATCAGCCGAGTCCTATCGCTCAGTACCTTTCTGTCCATCACCGCCGGTGCTGTGATGCTCGAAGCGACAAGCTATGCCGAAGACTGGGCACAGTTCCGTGGTCCCGACGTCGGCGGTGCTCCATCCAAAGCCAAGCTACCCGATCAATTCGATGGAGAAAGCGGAGCGAATATCGCTTGGAAAATCCCCATCCCGGGCCGCAGTGTCGGAGGAGCCATCGTCGTTGGAGACCAAGTCATCACCACCACAAGCGATGGTATGGAACAACGCCGTATTCGCTTGCTCAGTTACGACAAGAACACAGGCAAGCAGAACTGGGAACAGCAATTCGTCTCGCGTGGTAGACCGTTCTGCCATCCAACGAGCGCGAATGCGGCCCCAACACCTGCTTCGGATGGCAAACATGTTGTAACTTTCTACAGCTCCAACGATATCGCTTGTGTCGATACCGAAGGGAACTTGATTTGGTATCGTTCCCTCGCGAGCGATTTCCCTAAAGCGGGAAATGATGTTGGCATGAGCTCCTCTCCTGTAATTGTCGATGGAGTTGCGATCGTTCAAGTCGAATGCCAAGGAGACTCCTTTGCACTCGGCATGAACGTCGAAGACGGAACGACCGTTTGGCGACAGGATCGCCCTCGCAAAGCCAACTGGGCTTCGCCTACTCCAGTTAAACTGCCAAGCGGTTCGAATGCCGTGATCATGCAATCGAGCGACGACCTTGTCGCCGTCTCACCGCGTGATGGAAAGCAACTTTGGAAAATGGAAACTGGATGCTCCACCACTCCTTCAGCAACCGTCTCCGGCGGCAAATTGATCGTACCATCCGGCGGCTTGACCGCATTCGATCTTTCAAGCTCGGGAGCACCAAGTCAACTATGGAAGGAAAACAAACTCAACCCGAACGCTTGCTCACCCATTGTTGCAAACGATCGCGTATACACCATCAACCGAACCATTCTCGTGTGCGGTGATGCGTTTACCGGCAAAGTACTGTGGCAATTGCGAATTCCCGACGCCAATCAGATTTGGTCCTCACCGGTTATCGCCGGAGACCGTTTGCTGCTCTTCGCTATGGATGGAAGCTGCACGGTGGTTTCCCTTGCAGGTGAAGAAGGTGAAATCGTTCAGAAGAATTCCCTTGGAGACGAAGTCCTCGGCTCGCCTGCAGTTTCGGGTGATGCTCTTTTCGTCCGAGGTGCAAAGAACCTTTGGAAGATCACCACTAAGTAACAACGAGACTTCTGGCGCTGCTAGTGTGATGCCATGTTGTTTTGTGACTAAACCCACAGTGTTCGCATTCGGAGAATGTCGCTTTGACTTCACAACAAACGGTTAAACCACGGGGTGTTCAACTCCCAGTGGTTCTAGAACCGATCTGCGGCTCGATTCGAGTTCCAGGGTCGAAGAGCATTACCAATCGGGCACTGATTTGTGCGGCGATGGCCTCTGGACGTTCAACACTACATGGCGTTTTGGAAAGCGAAGACACCATCGTCATGGTCGATGCGTGGAGGCAACTCGGCTTGCGAATCGATTGGGATCGAATAGCGTGCGAAATTACCATTGACGGCTGTTCGGGCCAACCGCCACAGCCAGAGGGGACTTTGTTCATCGCCAACAGCGGAACGTCTATCCGCTTTCTCACCGCAGCCTTGGCAGCCACCCGGGGCAAGTACACACTCGACGGCGTCGAGCGAATGCGACAACGTCCGATTGGAGACCTAATCCGAGGGCTCAAGACATGGGGAGCGAAAATCGAAAGTCGCAATCCGCAAAACGGTGAATGCCCACCCGTTTTCTTAGCTGCTGATGGACTCGAGGGTGGTCATGCGGTAGTTCGCGGTGATGTGTCGAGCCAATTTCTAAGTGGCATGCTGATGGCAGCGCCTTACTGCAGGAACGATGTTGAGATTCAGGTCGAGGGGGAATTAGTCTCGAAGCCGTATGTAGATATGACGCTGGAGCTAATGAAATCCTTTGGGGTATGCAGCAATGTTTCCTCCGACGGCAAATTCCAAATCGCTGCACCGCAAACGTATCGAGGAACCGAATACTCCATTGAACCCGACGCTTCTGCTGCCAGTTATTTCCTCGCCGCCGCTGCAATTACAGGTGGTCGAGTTCGAGTCGAAGGCATCGGCCTAAATGCACTTCAAGGGGATATCCATTTCGCTGAAGTATTAGAAAAAATGGGATGCCAACTCACTTCGGGACCCGATTGGGTAGAAATATCAGGTCGTGCTTCGCATGGTATCGACATCAACATGGCTGATATTAGCGACACCGTGCAGACGCTCGCTGCCGTAGCGTTATTTGCCCAAGGCCCCACACGCGTTCGCGGCGTTGCACACAACCGTCACAAAGAAACCGACCGGATTGGAGATTTGGTAAAAGAAATCCGAAGGTTAGGAGCGACGGCCCATGAACATGACGATGGACTTACCATTGTTCCTGGAACTTTGCACCCATGCGAAATCCAAACCTACCGTGACCACCGAATGGCGATGAGTTTTGCACTCGTCGCGATGCAGGTTCCGGGTTCTGTGGTTCTCGACCCGCGTTGCACCGAGAAAACCTATCCATTGTTTTTCGAAGACCTAGGCAAGATGATTGGGCAGCAACCCCAATACCTCTCTAGCCTGTAACCACATCCTAGAGATAGCCTGCACCTTTTTCGGAACTTTAAGATGAGTGTCAGCACAAGCGTACAAAATGGAACCACTACCGCTGCGTTTCAACGATGCTTAAACATCGACTGCGGTGCAACCTACGATGTTGGCGAAGTATTGACCAGATGCCCCAAGTGCTTCGATTTACTAGATGTGGCTTACGATTGGAACAAAGTTGCATTGCCATCGAAACTCTCAGACTTGGAAGCTCTCTGGAGTCGGCGACACGATCCGTTGAGATTCAGCGGAGTGTGGCGATTTCATGAACTTCTTCCCTATGCTCCAGCAAATCGGGTAATCACCGTTGGAGAAGGCCAAACACTCCTTCAGCAAGCGGACTTCGTTGCTAAGTATGTTGGGCTCAAGCCCGGGCAACTCTACCTTCAGTACGAAGGGATGAACCCATCAGGAAGCTTCAAAGATAATGGCATGTGCGCTGCGTTTACCCACGCACACATGGTTGGGGCGAAACGAGCTGCCTGCGCATCGACCGGCAATACCAGCGCTTCCTTAGCTATGTACTGCGCCGTGACACAATTGATGAAAGCGATCATCTTCATCGGCTCGGGGAAAATCTCCTATGGCAAGCTCTCACAAGCACTCGAATACGGTGCCTTGACCGTCCAAATCGCAGGAGACTTCGACGATGCGATGGCACGCGTTCAAGAAATCTCTAAAGAGCTCGGAATCTATCTGGTAAACAGCGTCAACCCCTTCCGTCTCGAAGGACAAAAGACCGTGATGTTCCGCGTCCTGGAAGCACTGCGATGGGAAGTTCCAGACTGGATTGTTGTCCCTGGTGGAAACCTTGGAAACAGCAGCGCGTTCGGTAAAGCCTTTCTCGAACTAAAGGAACTGGGACTTATCAACCGGATTCCTCGACTGGCCGTTATCAATGCCGCCGGCGCAGATACCCTCGATGTCTTGTACAACCAACGCAACTTACGTTGGAGCCGAGGACGACCTCGAATGGAAATCGCTTGCTGGTACTACGATGAACTCGATCGAGATCATGTCAAAGCGGATACGATCGCCAGTGCAATCGAAATCAACAGGCCTGTGAATCTCAAAAAGTGCCTTCGGGCTCTCGATGCTTGCGACGGCGTAGTACGCAAGGTGAACGACCAAGAGATCCTCGATGCGAAAGCCCAAGTCGGTGCCGGCGGGATCGGCTGCGAACCGGCCAGTGCTGCAAGCGTAGCAGGGGCCAAATTGCTTCGGCAACAAGGTGTCATCGGCAGCGATGATCGCGTGGTGTGTATTCTTACAGGTCACCAGCTGAAAGACCCAACCGCAACTGTTGCCTATCACACCACCGATCAAGATCAATTCGAGGAAGTTCTCGGAAGCAGAGGTGTGACAAGAGCATCCTACGCCAATCGTGCCATCGCTGTACCAAATCAAATGGATGCGATCATCAAGGCGATTCAGCTTTATTCTTAGTTTTTTTGCCTAATAAATGCCCGAGCATCCGCTCGGGCGATTCGAGGAAACTCCTGGTGACTCGATAGTGCTCCGTCTCCTCATAGGCGACCGGGCGCACACCAGCATCACTAAACGAGTAAATCTTTGCTTCCGGGTAACTCATGATTATCGGCGAGTGCGTGGCAATTACGATCTGCGATTGCTTCTCGATCAATTGATGCAACAACACTAAGAACTCTAACTGTCGCTGAGGTGATAACGCAGCCTCCGGCTCATCGAGAAAATACAATCCCTGCGAGAAGCGATTTTCGACCAAGGTCATGAACGCTTCTCCATGCGACTGCTCGTGAAGCGACTTACCGCCGTAACTCCTGCCTACCCCAAGATTATCAATTTCGCTTGCCACATTGAACAAACTCTCGGCTCGCATGAACCATGCGTCCGGAACCAACGCATGATATCGACGCAATCGGACAATCTTGTACAGCTCTGAATGACTTGCCCGCGTTTCGAACAACATATTGCGCGAACCACCTTCAGGATTCAAACCGTTGGCAATCGCGATTGCTTCAAGCAACGTCGATTTCCCCGAGCCATTCTCACCAACGAAAAAAGTCACCTTCGGGTGAAGATCTAGCTTCATCAATCCCTTCAGACTCGGCAGTACAAACGCATAATGATTAGGATCCGAGATCCGGCCGCGCTCAAACAACACCGATTCGATAAACGGCCCAGGTGTCGCCCCATGTTTGAATTTTGCCATCTCCTCACCACTTATTGATCCAGTATGCAATCCCCACGGATTAATCCTCCACCAATGGTCTCTCGCCTGGTCTCTCGCCTCAACATTCCCTGTGTCGCTCCACGGATCCCGCTTGAATCATACCCCCGAACCCTACTCCTTCGCAACTTTCAGTCCTATCGAACGCTATAATCCTTCACGCGTTCCTAACTCGATTGCATCTCCGATCATTGAGCCGTATCTACCACCATGCGAAACTACCTGCTAGCACTCTTACCCTTCATCCTACCCCTGACCGCCTCTTTCAATACCGCGTTCGGCCAAACGGTTCCCTCACCTCCTCAACAATCCTCCTCCCGCCCGATTGACTTGGAATTCGAAGGCCAAACAATCGACAATTGGCACGGATACGCACGGCACAAATTCCTCTTCGAGGGAGCCGAAGCTTGGGTTGTCGAACCGAAGTCCCCGAACGCCTTCGGTCGCTTCTCTTGGTGTATGATGTTCCCAGATGCGTTCACCGATCGTTGCGCTGCCCCCATGCTGCTCTCTCGCGGTTACTATCACGTCTTTCTTTCCGTAGGTAACTCCTTTGGCGCACCAAGTGCCGTTGAGAAACTCCACGCTTTTCATACCATGCTCATGCGCCGTGGACTTCACTCCCAAGCCATTCTGATCGGGATCAGCCGTGGCGGACTCTACGCTCATCGCTATGCAGCTACCCACCCCGAACACGTCAGCGTTATCTACGACGATGCCGCTGTCTTGGATTACCAAAGCTGGCCCGGCGGCAAGGGGAAAGGGAAAGGAAGCCAATCCGATTGGCTCGAACTCAAAAAGCTCTACGGATTCGAATCAGATCAACAAGCCGCAGAATACCCGCACACTCCTCTGAAGACTCTCGCGATCCTTGCGAAACACAAAATTGCGATCGTCGCGGTCGTGGGGGACGAGGACGATGTAGTGCCAAGCGCGGAGAACACACTCCCCGCTGAACAACGCTACAAAGAACTTGGCGGAGAATTTGTCGTCTTTCACAAACCAGGCGTCGGCCACCATCCCCACGGTCTCGACGACCCCACTCCCGTGGTTGATTTCATCGAGATGCATACTGCTGAAAAGTAAAAAGAGAACGTGGATTCCACACGGCCACTTCCCTGCTCTGTGCATCTACCTGTTTCCAAAAAGACCGACCGTAATCGCTCATTCCAATCCGGAGTGGATCGGTCTTCGAGAATCTAATCACATGCGGTGGCTAATTACTTGCTGCCGACATCGATACTCCGATCGCTTCCGTTACGCTCTTCTTGCCCAACGGCTTGAACTCGTTGAACGGTCCATCAACTCCACCCTTGGGCCAATCTACAGGATCGGCATACAGACCGTCATCGCCATATTGCTTTTGTAAGTCCCCCAATTGCTCATAGAGTTTTTCGAATAAACTCCGGGTCGAAGCTGCATCTGCCGTAGCAGGGTCTCCTAAAAGATTGCGTTGCTCCAAAGGATCTTGTACAAGATCGAACAACTCGTACGCATCCTTCTTCCAGTAATAAATGAGCTTGTGCGTTTGTGTACGCACTCCGTAATGAGCGCGGGTGTTGTGATGCCCAGGGTCGTGATAGTACCGGTAGTAGACTGCTGATCGCCAACTGTCGGGAACTTGCCCTTTGAGCAATTGCACCAAGGATTTCCCTTGCATCGAATCAGGTGGAGTAAGACCAGCTAAGCCCAAGAACGTTGGAGCTAAGTCAATATTCATTACCATCTCCTCGGAAATCCAACCGTTTACAATCCCGGGACCTCGCACCAAAAGCGGGGTCCGCAGTCCAGGTTCGTACATGAAACGCTTGTCGTAGAGTCCAAACTCGCCGAGATACCAACCGTTGTCAGCGGTATAAATCACGACCGTGTTCTTCGCCAAGTCATTCTTATCGAGATAATCGAGGATTTGCCCCACGCTATCGTCAACTCCCTGAACACAAGCGAGATAGTCTTGCATGTACCGCTGATACTTCCATTTCACCAAGTCTTTGCCTTCGAGGTTTTTCCCACCCACGGAAACTTGTGTCGGTTTTTCACCTAACCATTTGTTCCGCTCTGCGCCCTGCAATTCCTCAGGTGGCTCCATCTTCAAGTCGCGACGCGTTAAGTCATTTGCAATCGTCTGTTCGTTTTCGGGCAAAGCAGCTGGTCGCGTTGCATAATCGTCCCAGAGCGTCTCCGGTTCTGGTATCTCGCGATCGGCAAACAACGCTTGGTTCTTCAAGTCAGGTGCCCATTCACGGTGAGGGGCTTTATGATGAAGCATCAAAAAGAACGGACGATCCTTCGGACGTGTTTCTAAAAACTCGATTCCCAATTGTGTGGTAACTTCGGTGCAGTGACCTTCGATAGTCAGTTTTCGATTACCAGGAACAAGAAACTGAGGATTCCAGTAAGCCCCCTGACCAGGTAATACGATCCAACGGTCAAAGCCGGTCGGATCAGAACCCAAATGCCACTTGCCGATCATTCCCGTATGGTAACCAGCCTTCTGCAAGTGCTTCGCTGCATGATCGCGACTCCCATCGAACCGATTGAAAACCGGAACGGCATTGAGGTGGGAGTACTGTCCTGTCAGCAACGTTGCGCGACTTGGCGTACAAATCGAATTGGTCACAAACGAGTTTGTAAACCGTACTCCCTCTTTCGCAAGCCGATCTAGATGCGGGGTGTTGTTCACCCGCGATCCATAAGCCGAGATTGCAGCTTGAGCGTGATCATCCGAGAAAATGAACAAGATGTTTGGTTGTTCTACTGCAAACGAACCGGATCCCAGCCAAAAGCATGTTGCTCCCAGCCATAGGACCATCAGCAACACACGCAGAGTCAACCTATCAGTCCGTGTAAACCGCATCATGAACAGACCTGTAAAAATAGAACTTCGAAAATTTTTCCCGCGATAGCAATAACATCTACTGCAAAACACTGCCAGCCAGCAGATCCCATTACAACTTGTGCGACGCAAGAAACTCATGTCGCACTGGAACCGTTACCTTTTCCCCTGAAGCACTAATCAGTGTTATCTTCCCAGGTTGGAATTCAATGGTCTTTACGATATCAAACGCACTGGAAACCTTGACGACACCTTGAATGTACGGAACGACCGTCGGCTTATCGGCATGAAGTTCCAAGGCTGTGCGAATTCCTTCGCGTTCCAACAGATTTTCTTCGCTGGAGGTTTTGAGCCCATCAGCAAAATATGCGGTGACATCCTCAAGCCCCAGGCAGCGATTACGACCATTCCATGGATAGCCATGTCGTCCTCGATTCTCCATCCAAAATACGGTTGAATTCAAAATCGCAGGATCCTTGAGACTAAACCACACGTATCCTTGATCGACAAAAGTTGCTGTCATCCATCCAACGGGAGTTTGGGCCGGATCATTGAAAACTTGAACCAGGTCCGCAAATCCTTGGCGGGTGGGTTGATTTGCCAAATCCGCATCTTCGACCCCTTTCCATGCCATCGGGACTTGCGAGAGCGACTTCCAACGCTGCCCAGGTTGCAGTGCTTGGTACTCTCGCTGCGTTGGATCGCTGAAAGTCCCGGGATAAGTCATTCCAAAGCGATATGGGCTCGCCGAAAGCTTCACACCATCTAGCCGCTCCGGCAATGCCAACGTCGCATGATGCCCCAACGGAACGCGTCCGGCAAACCCTTCAATCGTATGCTTTGTATAAACAACATTCTGACCATCGATCAACGAAATCTCTTTGGTGACCTTACCCTTGCGTATCGTCGTCTCAAGCTCCATTGTCAATCGATGTATGTCGTCTTTGCGCTCGTTCGCAAGAAGCTTCCATTTCGAACTTGCAACCTCCCCGTGCGGCGGATGACTTTCGCCCGAAACGCTTTGTGAGTTGCCACCGAAAGGCATGCAAAAGAAGTCACCTCTCAAGGGTACCAGAACGGGGGCAGGCATCTGAGGTCCGGATTCCTCTTGCCATGGGCTGATATGATAAGGCTGAATAGGACTATCTGAGTTTCGATAAAATGTAACAGGGGCCATATGTCCCCCAAGTTCCGTGATAGCAAGCTCCACTTCTGGACTCTGGGCTAGAAAACTAGGTTGCCCGGCAATCACGCTTCCCCCAGGTGCGACAACTTCCGAATCGTCTGGGGATGGCTTTTGAAAAACCACGAAGTAATTCTCTTTCAAAATGTCTCGGTATTCCGCCACTTTGCGAAACCCGACATCGAGAACCTCTCCTTCGAAAACCTCTTGTCCCGCTCGAACGTGCGACATGGTCCAATCGGTGCTCTCGCCTTCAATCCTTTTGAAATCGATCAACACCAGACGTCCACCCGGACGCAATGCACCCAACAGCGATGTCATGGTTTTGTTCGGGAATTCAAAGTGATGATACGTGTCACAAATAAATGCGACATCGACACTCTCGGGTTCAAGCTCCGTTGAATCCGGCTTGCACAACACTGTATCGATATTGCGTAAATTCAATTCCCGAGATGTCTTCTGAATGTGATTCAAGAAATTCTCAGAGATATCGACGGCAATCACGCGTCCATCGCTGCCGACCGCCTTCGAGAACATGCGAGTGAAAAGCCCTGTCCCTGCTCCAATGTCCGCCAGGGTCTGCCCCTCCTTGATCCCACACGCTTTGAGGATCTCTTCCCGCTTGGAAAACACTTCCCGACTCTCTATTTCAAAACGCTCTACAAACTCTTTGACATTCGGATCCTTGAAGGAATCGTTGATACCGGGCCGCACGCTCTTTTCCTGCGCTTGCATGGTGGTTATCTCGAAGTTCATTACAGGAAATGCAAGTACCGCAGCGATTTGAATTCGCAAGATTCGATGTCTCATGTCTGTCCCTATTCGTTGATTGCTCAGTTAGAAATTTGGTTCTTCGGAAATTTTACTCGGTCGCTTTCCGCAGCAGCAGAACTTGTGGGTCCAAACTTAGGAAAACCTGTCCCCAATATTTACGATCGCAGTATTTACCATCGCTTAGATCGATCCGGGGAACCAATGTATCCGGATCTCCATGATAAATCAAAATGAGGAAGCATGAATTGATCGACAATGATAGTGATGCAATTACGCCATGATTTCTCGAATCGGAGATGCTTCAAGAACTCCAGTGAGCTTTTCGTCGAGACCACCATGAAAATAAGTCAAACGCTTGTGATCGAGTCCCATCAAATGCAGAATCGTCGCATGAAGATCCCGTAGGGGACGCGGATTCTCAACTGCGGCCTCCCCTAGCTCATCCGTCTCGCCATAACTCGTTCCAGCTTTTACTCCCGCTCCTGCAAACCAATAGGTGAACCCCTTCGGATTATGGTCTCGTCCCCCAGGCTTGCCCCCTGTATTGAAAGTCTCCGATACGGGCATCCGACCAAACTCACCTCCCCAAACAACCAGTGTCGACTCCAAGAGTCCGCGTTGCTCCAGGTCTTTCAGCAATGCAGCGATCGGCTGATCTACCTCCGGACAATGAATCTGCAGGTTCTCTTCGATCCCATGATGCCCATCCCAAGTGTTCTGTCCGCCGGCATTTCCTCCCCCAGAGTAAATCTGGATAAAGCGAACGCCACGCTCCACAAGTCGCCTTGCAATCAAACACTGCTTTCCAAAAGTCCCAGGACCGAGCGCTAAGGGATGCCATTGTGGCTTCGGCTCATTAACCCCATACATCTCCAACGTCGCACTCGACTCCTGGGTCAAATCCATCGCCTCGGGAGCAGTCATCTGCAACTGATAGGCCAACTCATAACTCGCAATGCGAGCTTCTAACTCCGACGACTCCGCGTGCTCCATTGCATGGCGACGGTTCAACTGCTGTAAGAAGTCGATCTCTTCACGCTGCGATTTCGGATCTAATCCAGCAGGTGGCTGAAGGTTCAATATGGGCTGAGAGGAGGAACGCAACAAGGTTCCCTGATAAGCTGCAGGCATGTAGCCGCTCGACCAATTCGGCGAACCACTCGTCGGACCACCTCGAGGATCGAGCATCACAACATAACCCGGAAGATTCGCGTTCATCGAACCGAGTCCGTAGGTCACCCACGACCCGAGAGATGGGTGCCCCTGCAACGTCCTGCCACTATTGATCTGCAACAATGCGCTTCCATGGGCAAAGGAATCGCTCGTCAAACTCTTGATCACAGCAAGCTTGTCCATGTGTTCGGATATTTTTGGGAACGCATCCGAGCACCAAAGACCAGACTCTCCGCATTGACGAAAAACTCTCCTGCTGGCTTGCAAGACTGCCTTTGTTTTGCTTCCACGACGAAACTCGTTTTCAATCGACTCCCCATCGCGCCGTTGCAACTCGGGCTTGTAGTCGAACAAGTCCATTTGAGACGGGCCACCAAACATGAACAGGAATATCACCGACTTCGCTTTGGTCGGAATCATCGGCTCCTTAGCTGACATCGGGGATTCCATAGCCCCAAAAGCATTTCCCCCTGTGAGCTTGTTTCCACCGAGCATCGACATCAATGCCAAGGATCCGAATCCAGCACCTGCCGTGGAAATGAAGGATCGCCGATCAACCGGCCCGATCGATATCCGATGATCGTTTGGATTCATGTGTTCCCCTTTTTTTCGTTTCAATTATTCAGTGTAGAGGAACTCGTTGCTGCTGAGCAATGCTCTGCACAACTGAATCCAGCGTGCTGACTCATCCTTGCCACTATCAAGAAACAGTGAGGCGTCTCGGTACTCTTGATCACTTCCAACTCGCTGATAAACAAGCTTCCATAGCGCATTGAACCGATCCAATCGCTCTACCCCCGCAATCGATCGCGCTCGATCATTCAACGCGACAGCTTGCTCCTCAATCCAAGGATCATTGAGCATCAAAAGCGCTTGGGGTGCAGTCGTGCTTGTCGTACGAATGGCGGTGGGAGAAGTTCCACCGGGATAATCGAGCACCTCTAAAAAAGGGACTCTCAACGAGCGTTTCACCACCAAATAAATGCTGCGACAGTTTTGTTCCTCCATCGGACTCTCTTGCCATGCAGCTAACGAAACAGGATTGGCTGAATCTTTTACTTCTTGCGTCAATTTTGGATAAACACTCGGCCCAGATCGTTTGCCCCCAAGCCTTCCGCTGACAAATAAAACCGAGTCGCGAATAGACTCCGCATCGAGTCGACGAACGTCGGGTTTTGCATTTCTATAAGCCTCTGAACGGAGAATAATCCGATGCAAATGCTTGAGCGACCAACCGGATCGAATCAACTCGCCAGCGAGATAATCGAGAAGTTCAATATTATCTGGGGGCAAGCCTGTCGTTCCAAAGTCATCGATCGTCGGGACAATTCCGATTCCAAAGTGACGCTGCCAAACTCGATTTGCAATCACCCGAGCCGTTAATGGATGCTGCGGATCGACCAACCACTTTGCAAACGCAAGTCTATCTCCGCCTTGCGAACCACCTCGGTTCGAATCGACCGTTGGATTTCGAAGATCAGAAACCGTCTCGCCAAAGATGGTCGGAACATTGGCTGCGACCTTCTCTCTAGGCTCATTGGGATCGCCGCGATGCAATACAAATGTCTCGGGAACTTGCGGACCGAAATCCCAAATCGCCAGCGCCGAATCAAATCCTGGAACCATGTCCTGCAATTGCTTGATCTGCCCTTGAAGATCCAAACGGACCGCTGGATCGCTCGCTTGATCCATCAATTTCTGTTTCTCTGCGATTTGCTGGCGGCGGTTCTCCTCCCAAGCGATCGCTTGCGATTCGGGAACCAACGATCTTTGAATCCGACCCGTTCCGCGTCCCCCGCCCCCCTTTTTATTCAAACCATAAGGCTCGATGTCTCGGAAAAAACTCAACATCGAATAGTAATCGCGCTGACTGATCGGATCAAATTTGTGATCATGGCATCGCGCACATCCGACGGTCAGTCCCATGAATGCCGAGCCAATCGAGACCATCACATCATCGGCTTCATCAAATTGCGCTACAAGCGTATCATCGGGCTCATCATCCCAGACATGCAAGCGATAGAAACCGGTGGCGATCATCGCCGAACGCCATTGATCAGGATGACTTTCAACCGTCCATCCTTGTTCCTTAGCCCACTGATCACCGGCTAATTGCTCAATAACAAATTGATCGTAAGGCTTGTCATGCTCCAAGGAATCGATGACGTAATCGCGATACCTCCAAGCATTCGGTTTGATCCCATCTCGTTCATACCCATTCGTCTCGGCAAAACGAACCCAGTCTAGCCAATAGCTTCCCCATCGTTCCGCATAAAATCGCGAAGCCAATAGTTCATCTACATATCGATTCCAATTCTCGGGAGAAGGATCTTCTTCGAAGGCCGCAACTTGCTCAAATGTCGGAGGTATACCCCAGAGATCAAGAAACAATCGGCGTAATTGCGTTCGAGGTGCGGCTAGCGAACCGCCCTCTAGACGCGCCAGCGGATTCGATGCAGATTGCTGTTCGCCGCCGAGTCCCTCTGGTTTCGATTCCAAGGACTGAAAAGGTTGAAAAGCCCAATACGACCGATCCGCTTGGGTGATTTCAAAAACCCGACTCCGCTTTTTCGGCCCCTGTGACTGATGACTTCCGTTGCCATCACTTTCACTGCGCGGATCAAATGCCCCTGAATCAATCCACTCTCGTAGCAATCCGATTTCCCGATTGCTCAACGCCAGAGCCGGTTCAGGAGGCATGCGAATTTCCCTATCCTGCGAAGTAACGACTTGAAACAACCGGCTTTGCTCACTGCTTCCCGATTCGATTACCCCAGCACTCCTCCAACCTTGTGCATGCTCCAGACTCAAGCTTCCTTTGGCATCCGCTCCGGAATGGCACTCCAAACAATGCTTCGCCAAAATCGGACGTATCTTGGATTCAAAAAACTCAAGCTCAGCAGGGTTCGCCCCATCCGCGGTTCTCTGCTCTGATTCTTGCCCAAAACCATTCGAACAAGCCATCGAAGCGATCGTGATCAGGATGCCGAAACCCAAGCCCCCAAAGCTCGGCATCAGGACTGCAAAGCCATAGAGGTTGGCAAGAGTCGAACGGACCACGCTTTGCATGAGATGCCACCCAGAGGTTAAGAAAGGAAATGCCAATCGCTTTTGGCGACTAAGTCCAATTGAGTATAACCTTGCCCGAATTCCCCTGCTTCATCACTTCGAACCCTTTCTCGAATTCCGTATAGTGAAAGCGATGCGTAATCACGGGACTAATGTCTAAACCACTTTCGAGCATCACGGTCATCTTGTACCAAGTCTCGTACATTTCCCGACCGTAAATGCCTTGTATGTTGAGCATATTGAAGACGACCTTGTTCCAATCGATCGCGATGGGTTCCGATGGAATTCCCAACATGGCAATCTTGCCACCATGACACATCGCGTCAATCATCGATCGAAATGCGGCGGGAGATCCAGACATCTCCAGCCCAACATCAAACCCCTCTTTCATCCCAAGCTCCTCTTGAACGGACTCAAGCGAGGTTGCCCGAGGATCGATCGCACGGCTAGCCCCCATGCGGCGAGCTAGATCTAGCCGGAACGGATTCAAATCCGTGATCACCACATGTCTCGCCCCAGCATGGCGGACGATCGCAGTGGCCATGAGCCCAATAGGCCCGGCTCCAGTGATCAGCACATCCTCCCCTAAACAATCGAAGTGCAATGCAGTGTGCACTGCGTTCCCAAACGGGTCGAAAATCGACGCGACCTCTCTGTCTATACCATCGTGATGATGCCATACGTTCGTTACTGGTAACGCGATATACTCGGCAAATGCCCCCGTGCGATTGACCCCAACCCCCTGCGTGTCTTTGCACAAATGGCGACGCCCCGCAAGACAATTCCGGCAGCGACCGCAGACCACATGCCCCTCCCCCGAGACCACATCCCCAGCCACAAAATCCTTGACGTTTGAACCAACTTCTACAATCGTCCCAACAAATTCATGCCCAACAACCATCGGCACTGGAATGGTTTTCTGCGCCCATGCGTCCCACGAATAGATGTGCAAATCGGTGCCGCAAATCCCAGTTTTCTCTACCCGAATCAAGCAGTCATTGATGCCAACCTGCGGAAATGGCACGTCCTGAAGCTCCAACCCCACCCCCCGATGATGCTTGACCAACGCTTTCATAACGAATCCTCCTGAAATTCCTTGTTTTCCACCTTTTATACCCAATAAAGAATAAAGGGTTCGGGTTAAACCGTCGATGCGGGGTCTTGGGCTCAGCAGTTTGCCCCCAAAAGTCCGACAGCATGACTCGAAAGTAAGTAATCTTTCGGTATGATTAGGGATTCGAATACCCGTCAGCCGACCCACCGAGTGTGAGTGAAATGTTGGTCCCAACCCTAGCAGTGACTTTGACCGAGCCTCCCTCGTGGGTGGTCCTTTCGGTATTTTCACTCATCGGTTTGTTCGTAGTATTCCACCGCTTCTGGTCACTGAGAAACCTCGACATCCTTTTGGTCCTATCCTTCATCCCCGGCTTCATGCTGGTTTACGAAGGCCAACAGGGGCTCGACACCTGGCTCCCAGGTACATCGCCGCAAACCAAGCTGTACTGGGGATTCTTATCGCTGCTGGTTTGCTGCGGGTTGATGGCTATCCGAATGCTTTGGGATACGGCCATCGTTCGTCGCCCGTTGCTCGAACCGAATCTCAACAGCGGCGGAATGCTCTTCATAGGTATCTCGCTTCTTCTGTTCCTCGTGATCAATATCGCGATGAGTCAGCCAACCGAAATTGAATCGAGCCGCGTCAATGGCCTCGGCCCTGGAAATGTCCTCCTCAAATCGATTCCACGCATTGAGACGATGCAGCTCCCGCAAGCGACGGACCTCTCGAATTCGGAGTCCGAAGGGAACGGATCGGAATTGACCGCCTCGGCAGAATCGTTATCGCAAAACGTTACGGAATCGCCCCCTCCACCCATCGCTACAGCCACGAATTCACAACGAAGCTTGCTGGTTCCGCGTATTCTTGCAATAGTCTCGAACCTTATCCTCATCGCTTGCATCGTTGGTGTCGGCTATTGGCATTTCGGTAGTTTTAACACAGGCGTTGGAACCGCGACGCTCTATTTGCTCCTGCCCTACACCGCTCACACGGCGGGGAACGTCGCTCATGTGGTACCCGGGGCCCTTCTCTTACTGGCCCTCCTCATGTACCGACAACCCATCCTCTCAGGAATCTTCTTGGGATGTGCCGCAGGCGTTGTCTACTATCCCTTCTACTTGCTTCCCCTTTGGTGCAGTTTCTACTGGCAACGGGGCATCCAACGATTTGCGATGGGATTCGCGATTTCGATCCTATCTCTGATCATCGCAATGGCGATTCTTTATCAAAACAACTTCCTACAACACCTTGGGTACATGTTTGGGATCAAACAAGTGGAGATGCAAGACCTGTACGGGGTTTGGGGACTTGGATGGCATCCCTTGGCAAGAATTCCGATTATTGTGGTCTACATAATCTTGAGCCTGTCGTTTGTCGTCTGGCCAGCACAGAAGAACCTTGCGACGCTGATGAGCTGCTCGGCGGGGCTCCTTGCCGCCGCTCAATTCTGGCACGGCTTCGGCGGCGGACTTTTCTTGGCTTGGTTCTTACCCTTCGCCATTTTGACGATCTTCCGCCCGAATCTAGACTATTGCGTTGCCCTCGAGGTCGTCAGACCGCTTCACAAGAAACCAAAGAGTGCAGTGAAGCAGCCTCCAAGCGAACCACCTATGGCCGCTGCTTAAACTGCGATTCCAGCGTCGCTTGATCAGCGAAAGTCGTTGATCGTCAAGAGAGTCTTCAAGCTGTAGCCAGCTTGCTCTATCGCCTCGCGACCACCTTCTAGCCGATCGATCACGCCCAAGATACCTATGACATTCATGCCGAAGTCTTTTGCTGACTCGGCAGCCTTCAAAGCACTTCCACCGCTGGTGATAACATCTTCTACAATCACGCACTTCATTCCTGGAACAACAGGCCCTTCGACCAACTTCCCGGTACCATGCGTCTTGGCCTCTTTACGCACCATGAATCCTAGAAGATCCAACCCTCGTTGGCCGGCGATTACGACGATCGACGCGGTAATCGGGTCCGCACCAATGGCCAACCCTCCAACGGCTTGTGGCATCTCAGACACCTGACCAGCACTGAGCAGATCGAGCAACCCTGCCCCGATCAAGTTCGATCCTTGGGGATGAAGCGTTACTTTGCGGCAATCCAAATAAAAGGATGCTTGCTTGCCGCTCGCCAAGGTGAAATTACCAAATTGCAGTGCATGCTCACGGACCAACTCCATGAGCTTAATTTTGTCGTATTGCATGTAAACTCGGCCTGCGGTTCAAAATCGATCGCGAAACAGAAAAGGACGTTCCGCTAAATAGCTTATTTGCGAATCGTCACTTGGGACCCGCGTCCGAGCATACCAAAAACATCTGCGGCATCCAGCGGTGATAAGCTAATACACCCCATATGATTCGCCCCAGTTTCAACTTCTGGTGAACCGTGAATACAGAGGTCTTGCCCAAGATCTAGCCAATAGCCTCCGAAGGGATTCTTCGGGTCGTTTGCTGAAATCTGCATCCCATTGCTCGCGTAGTAATTGCGATTTCTCTGCTTATCGAGAATCTGATACACGCCTGGACGCGGTTCGGGTTCCGATCCAAACGTCGCTGGATATCTTCCAGCATACAGTTCCCCTAAAAACATGGTTATCTCATTGGTATTCAAATCGATTTCGGCCCTAAATGGTCCGGGAATCACTTTGACCTTCAGACCCGCCGGTGGAACTGCATTCGGATCAAATCCATTGATCCTCGCAAGAACATCCACAGGGACATTGCATGTCTTAGCGATTTGCTCAAGCGTCTCTCCGGGAGCAACCACGTATGGCATATCCAACAAATGCCGCCTCGAATAAACCACTTCGCGGGCCAGTGCATCCAAAAGATCCACTAAGTCAGCGTGCTGGTCCTGCGGCAGATCTTGAGCGTTGTAAAACACAGAAAGCATCGCAAGGGCTTCTTTCAGATTCCCTGCCTCTACTTGCTCCATCGCAATCCTCTTTGCATTTTCGTAGGACTTGCCAGAGGAGGAAGTCGGCATGCGTGGGGACGAAGAAACCCCCTGCTGATCGCTTGCACCCAGGTCGTCATTTGAAGGGTACGCATTACGAGGGGTCATCGAGTCGCGAGGTGCTGTCGCATCCGCCATACTCTTGGCCTCTCCATGAAGGCTAGGAAGATCCAATGGGGGGACAGGTGGAAGATTCGATGGAGCGGTGCGACTCTGCGAATTTCTATTCGGTAAACTCAATCCAAATCCAGGTTCTCGAGTGCTTGATGCACTTGCAAGCGCAACACCTGAGTCGGTGTTCTTCGGCAGAAGCGATGCCGAATCAGGTTTGGGAGACGCCCCTGATGGCGAATTATTCAATCCACCATCACCCGATCCGGGAACTTGTACGGACGGCAATTCCAACGAAGGAATGGTCGGGACAGGAACGTCGAGCTCCGGGATTTCTTTCATGTCAGGCAACCCTTTAACCTCGGGCAATCCTGATGGATTTGAATCATTATTCGATGCGGAACCGGAGCTGGATCCAAAATTCGGAGCAGGTCCAGAAGCAAACTTAGCAAATGCATCCGTGGGTGAACTGCCCGAAGCCGGATTTGCACCAGCATTGGTCAGCGGCGGGGGCGCAAACCCTTCGCTCGGCACGTCTACGTCCGCCGACAACATATCGGGGTCGACTAGATTTTCCAATTCTTGGCGAAGTGGCGGTTCGCTGTGATTGAGCGCAATGTACCCCCCGTAAAGTACGAAGAGCAACAAAACCACTACCACTGCTGTTTTTATCGTTTGCACTGCGGTCCTCCTGACCGAAAAGCGTCCTAAGCTCAAAAACCCTATCAACTCCGCATGCTAGGGATGGTTAATCCTCGAAGTCAATCTCAATTTTCCCGTCCCCCTCTTGGATTGGATATGTACGAAGCATCCGCTGACAGGTCACCGCGTTATTGCCCGTCTTCAAGTCATACATCCAACCGTGCCAAGGACACTGAATCGTACCGTTCGCCAACTTACCGCGCGCCAACGGTCCCCCTTGATGCATGCACAATCCATCGACGGCATAAAGCACCCCCTCATGGCGAAACACCGCGATGATATTCCCTTTCCAAAGGACTTCGATTCCGGCTTCCTCATCGACAGATTCTGAATCAGCAACATATTGCCAGGCCATTGAATACTTCCTTACTTATGAGCGTTATCGTTTTGTGTTGTCGTTGCGTGCTGTCATTCTGTGAATTAACCGTTCCTACCCAGCAATATCCTCACCCTCTCTCCAAACTTCCACCCCACCCACTGCACCACTCGACCAAAAAACCGCCAAAGAGGCTTTCCAAGATGCAAAACTGTAATCGCAGTCTTAAATTTTGACTACAATTCGCTTCCCGGAATTTCTGCCTCACCGATCGAGCGCCCCCAAGATCACTCGCCGAAGAGCACAGAGTTCCTACACACCCGATATAACCTCTTCGGGGCAATCTACCCGGAAGTCCGTCCCAGGACGACCTACGAGAATCCAAACATGCTTTTACTTTTCCCCAACGCTGAATCGCTAACTCGATCGATCTGCCAATCCCTCCTGATTTCCCTTGGTTTCCTGACCGCGTTTGCAGCGAACGGAGTTGCTCAAGACCCTATGCCCCAAAAAATCACATCCGTCGAAGGAATCCACGAATACGCACTCGAAAACGGACTGCGCGTTCTGCTCTTCCAAGATCGCAGTCAGCCGAAAGTCACCGTCAACTGCACCATCTTCGTCGGCTCTCGTCATGAAGGTTACGGCGAAGCGGGAATGGCTCACCTTCTCGAACACATGCTCTTCAAGGGAACCGAACTTCATCCTGAAATCCCGAAGATGCTCAAAGACCGTGGAGCGGACTTTAACGGGACGACTTGGCTCGACCGAACCAACTATTTTGAAACCCTTCCAGCCACCGACGAAAATCTTGAGTTTGCTATCCGCCTAGAAGCCGATCGATTGGTCAACAGCAAAATCCTCGGTGAAGACTTGCAATCCGAGTTCTCCGTCGTCCGAAGCGAATTCGAACGGGGGGAGAACAACCCGATCTCCGTCCTGCAACAACGGATGAGCTCCACTGCCTTTCAATGGCATAACTACGGTAAGTCCACAATCGGCAATCGAAGTGACATCGAACGCGTTCCCATCGATGCTCTGCGTGCCTTCTACCGGAAATACTATCGTCCAGACAACGCGATGCTTATCGTGGCTGGTAATTTCGAAGACGCTAAAGCCCTCCAATGGATCCAAAAGTATTTCGGAGCTTTAAGCCGACCAAAATCACCACTTCCTCAAACTTATACCGTTGAACCTCCCCAAGATGGTGATCGAATCACCACCGTCCGACGCGTAGGTGACACCCAATACCTCGGAGCGGTTTACCACGTTCCGGCTGGCTCTGATCCAGCTTTCCCTGCAATCGAACTCTTGTCGGTAATCCTTACCGATACCCCAAGCGGCAGGTTGTACAAAGCGATGGTCGAAACCCAAAAAGCTACCTTCGTCGCCGCCGACGCTTCTCCATTGCACGATCCAGGTTTGCTGACGATCCTCGCTCAAGTCCCCAAAGACAAAAGTATCGAAGAAGCAAAATCGCTTCTGATCGAGACAGTCGAAGGACTAGCATCGGCACCGATTACCGACGCCGAAGTCGAACGGGCCCGAAGACAATTGCTCAACGAACGCGAAATGATGGCGGCGAAAACCCAATCCCTCGCTATTACCCTCAGCGATTGGGCCGCTCAAGGCGACTGGCGATTGTATTTCCTGTTTCGAGACAACTTGGAAAAGACCACAGCCGCCGACTGCCAACGGGTTGCACAGCAATTCCTCGTTCGAAATAACCGCACCATCGGGATCTTCGAACCCGTCCCAGCCTCAGAACGTATTCTCATCCCCGAGCGACCAAACCTCGCTCCCATGCTTGAGAACTACACCGGTCGAGAAGCCGTCAGCGAAGGAGAGCAATTCGACCCAAGTCCAAAGAACATCGAATCGCGATTGATTCGAGGAAAACTCAAATCCTCGATCCCCTACGCGATGCTCCCAAAGAAAACGCGAGGACAAACCGTCAACCTCACGGTCAACCTACGCTTCGGCGATGAAGACTCTCTGAGAGGCAAAGCACTCGCGGTAGAGTTCCTCGGACCAATGATGGAACGGGGAACGAAGTCGCTTCCCTTGCAAAAACTCAACGATCGACTCGATGAACTTAACGCCAACGTAAGCGTGCAATCCTTTCGACAAGTCGTCAATGTGAGCATCGAATGCAAACGATCCTCACTGCTCGAAGTCCTCGATGTCGTTCGAGAAATGCTTCGTGAACCAAGCTTTGATGAAAAGGAATTCCAAATCCTTCGCGATCAATTCATCGCCCAGCTCGAAGCACAACGCCAAGAACCCCAAGTCCTCGCTTCCCAGTCCGTCAATCGAGCCCTAAACCCCTACGAAAAAGGGGACGTTCGATACGACCCGACCATCGAAGAAGAACTGCAAGATATCCGCGCGATCAAACTCCAGGAGATCATCAGCCTACATGCCGAGTTCCTGTCTGGTAGCCAAGGTGAAGTTGCCATCGTTGGTGATTTCGATCCTGAGGAAACAGAAACGAAGCTATCTGAGATTCTCGGGAATTGGAAGTCTGGTATCCCATACCAACGCGTTGCAGTCGCTCCAACAATCGACTTGAAACTACCAATCAAGGTCATCGAAACCCCGGATAAAGCCAATTCGGTTTACTACGCAGCGCAGCAATTCGCCCTTCGGGACGACGACCCGAAATTCGCTCCCCTGGTCATGGGTAACTACATCCTCGGCGCCGGTGCCCTGTCCTCGCGGCTCGGTGATCGCATCCGTCAAAAAGAAGGGCTCTCCTACGGGGTGAACAGCGGCCTGAGAGCAAACCCCATCGATGAGTTCGCGGTCTTCACGATTACAGCGATTGCAAACCCATCGAACCGAGACAAACTCGTCACCGCAATCGACGAAGAAGTCCGAAAAATTGTCGATGGAGGAGTAACGGAAAAGGAACTCAAAGACAGCGCTCAAGGATTTCTGCAAAGCCAGCAACTCAATCGCTCCCGCGATGCGTCACTCGCCGGCCTACTGGCTAACAACCTATTCGCCGGACGAGATATGTCCTACTACGAGAAACTTGAAGCTCAGATCGCCAACCTGAAGGTCGAAGAAGTTAATGAAGCCCTCGCGGAATTCATTAACCCCGACAACTTGGTAATCTCGACCGCTGGAGATTTCAACAAACCTACCCCCGCACCTAAACCATAGATGCAAACTCAAGTTCCCGATGCGATCCTCAAGCTCTGGCCAGCGGACCGCTGGAGCGGAACCACCGGTGTATTGGCCATAAGTGGCGGCGCTGATAGCGTTGCAATGCTTCGAGCATTCTGCGAACTTCGAGAAAGAGGGTGTGTCGGTGCACATACCCTCTTTGCTCTCGCACATTTCAACCACCAACTCCGAGGCGAAGAGAGCGATCAAGACGAAGCATTCGTCAGATCCCTTGCGGATCAATTGAAGTTGCCAGTCTACATCGGGAACTCTCCTCACCCTCCCGAAATCCATTCGAGCAAGCTCGAAATCCCTCGTGGAAACGAAGCCCTTTGGCGGCGAGATCGCAACAGATTCTTTCGTGATGTCGCTCAAAGAACCAACGCGAATTGGATCGCGACCGGGGCTACCGCCGACGATCAAGTCGAAACGGCTCTACACCACCTGCTCCGAGGTTCGGGACCTGCCGGGATTGCCGGAGTTCGCAGTGTGCGGACAATCGCTCCCGGACTCTCCCTCGTTCACCCCCTGGTGGAAACATGGAAAGCTCAAATCGTCGACTACCTGAATACTTTAGGACAAAAGTATCGCAGCGACTCGAGCAACGCCGCGTTGCACTTCACCCGCAATCGCATCCGACTCGAACTTATCCCCTGGCTCGAATCTTTCGCTGGAAACCCACACTTAAAACAGCGATTGCTTGTCGCTACCCAATTGATCCGCGAGGAACATACCCTCGTCGAGCAAATGGCACATGAGTGGCTCGAAAAAGCCCCGATCGAAATATCCTCCAGCGGTTTCCAATGCCCATTGAACGCAATCGCCGCCACCCCTTGGCCCATTCTGCAAGCCGCTTTCGTCGAACTCTGGCACCGACTCGAATGGCCCCTGCAAGACTGCACTTTTCGGCACTGGCAGCGGGCCAACGAATTGCTCAAGCAAGCAGCTCTTTCCAACCACCCAAAACGATTGCAGTTTCCAAGCTCAATTCGTTGGCAATGCGCTAGGAAAATCCTAAGAGTTACCCGCCAAGCCTAGTCAGCGCTTGTTACTTCCCTGCAGAACTCTACGGTTGCTATCCAAGAGAGTTGTTTTCCGCTACCATTTTCGCAGGCCAAAAGCCAATTCCCCCCGCTGACGATCCCATGACTGCATCTTTTGCTAATCCCATGACAACCGCTGAAACCTCCCCTGAATCTATCCTCATCCGTGTCGGTCACAGCCCAGATGCCGACGACGCATTTATGTTCTACGGGTTGGCGAAAGATTGCTTCGACACCCGGTCATACCGCTTCGAACACGAATTGGTCGATATCGAAACGCTCAACCGAAGAGCCTTCCAAGGCGAGCTAGAACTCACCGCCCTGAGCCTACACGCTTACGCTTATTTAAGTGACAAGTACATGATCTGCTCGTGCGGAGCGAGCATGGGTGATAACTACGGTCCAATGGTCGTCACCCGCACCCCAAGCTCTCGCGACGATCTGCGAGGCAAAACGATCGCGGTGCCGGGCACACTTACAACCGCATACTTGTCGTGCCGTATGTGGCTCAAAGAGTTTAAAGAAGTAGTGGTACCCTTCGATGAAATCCTCGATATTGTCGAACAAGGTTCTTACCAAGGTCAAAGTATCGATGCTGGTTTGATCATTCACGAAGGTCAACTTACCTACCAAACACAAAACCTGCACCTCGTCGTCGATCTTGGAAAATGGTGGATGGAACAAACTCAGTTGCCCCTCCCACTGGGTGCGAACGGGATCCGTAAGAACCTTGGCCCCGATATCATCCGAGATGTGAACCGATACCTCTACCTGAGCATCAAACACGGACTTGATCATCGCAGCAAAGCACTCGACTATGCTTTGGGCTGGGGACGTGGCCTCGAACGAGAAAAAGCAGACACCTTCGTCGGTATGTACGTCAACGATTGGACGCTGGACTTTGGCAACCGAGGTCGCGAAGCCGTTCGGCAACTTTTGCGACGCGGATATGAAGCTGGCGTAATCAACAAGCTGATCGAACCTGAGTTTGTCGATCCGCCAAACTTCAGCAGCTAAGCCGTTATTTTGTTGAACGTTTGAGCACCCGTTAGCGGGTGCCGTTCAAAAGCGAAAGTCATCGCTTGTAGCGCCGTAGACGGGTAAGTACCGGTAATAGACTTCTAGGATTAAACAGGCCATGCAAGTCGAATATAGCCTGCCACCGATCTGGTTTGAATGATCTCCTTCAAACATCCAACTCCCCCTCAAATGCCCGTTGGGCACTTGCGTGCGGATGAGTAAATCTCGCATGTAGTAGTTCCAGTTCTTCCAAAACCGGCCACCCACCTGGAACATCGCTTGGGTACCATAATAGTTGTAGTACATGTCCACTGCCGATGGTCCTTGCTTGGACAAATACTCGATCCCACGCTCCATGCTTCGCGCATCTTTGGATTTGCCACGAAATATCTGCAACAAGACTCCGATGGCGGTCATGCTCTTCGTCGGGTTGTTCGTCCGGTAGCGAAACATAAACTCCCCTGCTCGGGTTTTATCGATGAAGCGGTCAATGCCTCGGACCGTCTCCCCTGGCACGATCAAATCGGTTGCCGCCGCACTTTTCAGGGCTAAAACCTGCCAACCCGCAATCGATAAATCCCCCGGAGAACCAGGGTGATAATCCCACCCTCCGTCTCTGTACTGCGCTAATACGATGAAATTCACAGCGGCTTGACACGGCTCCTTCAGTTCCGCAGCATGCGTCATCTGATACGCCTCGCATAGGGCCAATGTCGCAATACCATGCTCATACATCTGCGCAGAAGCGACCGAATCGAGCCAATACCCCGAATCAGATTTCATACGCAGTGTCTGCTGCAAGTAATAAATACCTCGCGAGACGACCTCACCATACTGCTCATCCTCCGGCGTATGACCCGCTCCAAGGAAACAAAGCAATGCCAAGCCGGTAGCGGCAAATCGGTACGGATCCTTTCCCGCTGAACTTGGACTGCATTCCTCGTTGCAACTCTCCGCAAATTTCATGCTCCACGAACCGTCATTGCGCTGATGCCGCGCCAAGTAATCCAGCGCCCAAGCAACCGCTTGCTCACTCTGCTCGTTACCACCATTCTCACGCACAAGCTTTGCTTTATTCGCCCCAGACCTTCCCGCTATGGAGGTCTCCGCAAAACCCAATCCTTGAGATCCGCCCGATGTCGATGCAGCTAAAGCCTGTAACGCTTGATCCGATCCAAACTCCTGTACTTCTGTTGCCTGATCCTGCGAATCGGCAACTCGATCCAGCATCTCACGCTGCATCTGAGGATTCGATAACTTGACAGGGTCTCCCTGCGAATCGTCCTGCGCTTCATCCATCGAGAAACTATCGATCTCAAAACTGGTCAAAGCCTCCCCGCCGGGCTCTCCAGACTCGATCCATAACCCCCCCTCTCCCAAACCACCTCCAAGCCCAACAGTCCAGATCGCGAGACTCAAAAGCAAAATCAAATGAATCACAAAACTAGCCAAGAATGCGATCCCACCACGTTTGCCGGCAACCTTGAGAGGATTCGCATCGCTAACCTGCGAATCAACACCCACTTCATCCCCAGTTATCACCGGGGGCGCCTCATTCGATGCCGGGGCTCCCTTCGACTCATTAGACTTCATCGTCGATCCATCTGGTCTCTTTGTACCCACCCTGAGATCTACCCGTGTTAATGTCTGATTTCCGGCAAATATCCTCTGCCCTACCCAACTCTCCCCTATACCAAACTCCCTGAACCAACTTCCCTGTACCAAATTCCCGTATCCGTGACTATCCAAGATCCGCTACTATCCAAGAAGCGCGGAATATCCCCAGAGAAAACGGCTTCTTGCCGTCAAGAACTGGCGTTTTGCAAGCATTCTGCGGTGGCGGTAGCTAACCGCAGAAATACCAAAGCAAGCCGGGCTCAGGTGCAAAATCCTTGAGAATCATTCCCGTTGCGAGCCCCATAAGACTCATCGAATTGAACAACGCATGGATCACAATGCAAGGAACAACACTTCGCCGAAGCTGATAAACTCTCGCCATAATTGTGCCTAACACAATCAATGGCACCCAGCTAACGCCGTATTCGAAGTGCGCAAGCCCAAAAAAGGTGCCACTAGCTAACGCAACCCAAAACGGAGGATACCCCGATGCGTTGCTTGAAGCGTCCTGCACATCTCTCTCGCCGGCGACTTGTGCCCAAACCAAGCTTGGTTCTTGGTCATCACTCGATTCATTGGCGAATTTACCAACAGGGTTACCAGTCAAAAGTAGGAAGAAGTTTCTAAAGTCCATGCGACCGAGAAACTGGCGAATCGTGTCGATCCACCCGATCAGCAAAAAGCGAAACGCATATTCTTCCCATAATGGCGCCGCGATCCCCGCACTAAAAAACAAAAGTGGGAAGGTCATAGGGTCTTCTTTCAAAGCATCGATCACTGGATGCTCGTACTCGACTTGAGTCCACTGTCCGACCAAACTCGAGACAACCAAGACGATTGGTGTGGCCCAGAGAAACACCAACACACCAACCCAAATATCCTTTCCAAGCTCCTTGGAAACCATACCCAATCGCCAAGCCGACCCACCCGTGCGATGCTGCACCAAAAACACCGAGCCCGCTGCTGCGAGGATGAACGCACACGACATCACAAACGCATTCCATGCCGAAGGAGTCGAAAACTCGCTTGCACCTTCCCCTTCGTTTTTCGAGCCATCCTTGCCGATGGCATAGGTAGCCACAACAGGATTGTTCGACGCGGGGAGTGCATTTCTAGCGCCAATAAACCTGGTAACGATCGAGCCGACCGGTCCTCCGATGGCCCCCTCAACAGGCGATCCAGGGAATGGACTGGTCTGTTCGGCAGAGGGTACCAGGATGTCTTTTTCTTGCCTCACTCCCGCTATACCCACCGCCAAAAACTGGGCCATGATCACGCAGCCGGCAAAGGCGACCAGATCAATAAACCCAATTCGCTCTGGCTTTGAATCCCGTTTCCACCCATCCCAGAAAGCGACTTTATTCCACCGGAAAAGCAACCATGCGTGCACGAAGATCATTCCGAAAAACATCGTCAGCAAAACGATTGTAAAGAGGGCCACCAAAGCCAACTGGTCTGGAGGCAGATCTTCAGGTTTCATCACTTACCACCTTTGCTACCACGAATCACAAGCAGGACATACTCCACAGCCGAGGCGACGGTTAGCAACAACATCCCCCAGACCAGCAGTTGGGTGGTAGGACCTAACCAACTCGGAGATCCTTCTGCGAGAACCAATTGCAAAAGTACAGCAACAATCGCTGCGCATTGCAAAACCATTTTCCATTTACCGAGCTGCTTGGCAGAAAAATCTCCACCTTGGCCTTCGACCATCCCGCGAAGACTCGTTACCAGCAACTCTCTAGCAACCACCAAGGTGGCCATCCATGGAGCGATTGCCGAGCCGCTAACGCCCACTAAAGCGATCATCGCCCCACAGATGATGACTTTGTCTACGAATGGATCGAGGATTCGCCCAAGCTTCGTTACTTGCTGGTACTTTCTCGCCCACCATCCATCGATCCAATCGGTGGAAGCCGCGATGACGAACAGAATCAAAGCCGGTAACCAAGCTGCCCATTCTATGCATCCGCAAACGATAATCGCCAAGATCAATCGTACGGTCGATAAGGCATTTGGAACGTTCCAAGGGTTGCTCGAAAGGGTCGATGTCTTCTGTGTTGCACTCATGGAATCACTCTCAGTGCAGCACCGATCAAATCATAGTTATCCGAAGACACAATTTCGCATTCAACGAGGTCGCCAGGTTTGACCGAAACATCCTCGGTTGCCGAGACGTAGACGCAAGCGTCAACATCTGGGGCATCGGCATAGGATCGACCAACCCATGCTTGCTGGATGCTTTGAGCTCCACGTTTGCCCTTCTGCGGCGTTTCATTAAGCTCGACTGCTTTGTCGATCAAAATCGGAAGTTTCTTCCCTAACTGCTTTGCGCACCAATCAAAAGCATTCTTTTGCTGAACTGCCATGAGCCGATTGCGGCGTTCCTTTTTGATTCGCTCCGGAAGATGCTCATCGAGCCGAGCCGCAGGCGTATCGGGCTCGATGGAATAAGTAAATACTCCAAGCCTTTCGAAATGCATCCGATCAACGAATTCGACAAGATCCTCAAACTGCTCATCGGTCTCTCCAGGAAAGCCGGTGATCATGGTGGTTCTTAAGACAAGTTCCGGGATCGTCTCGCGCATCATCGAAACCATCTCTACCGTGGACTCTTGGGTGACCCTTCGCGACATCCGCTTGAGCATCGTGTTGTTGATATGCTGCAAGGGCATGTCGATATAAGGCAGAATCCTTTTTGATTGTCCGATCGTAGTCATAAGAGCCTTGTCGATGTACATCGGATAGAAGTACATCAAACGGATCCAATCAAGCCCCTCGACTTGGTCGAGCTCTTCGAGCAACTGCCGAAGCCTTGGCTCACCGAACATATCGATACCGTAGTAAGTCGTGTCTTGAGCGACGATAATCAATTCGCGAACGCCGTTGTCCGCAAGCCGCTTGGCTTCCACAAGAATATCCTCGGGTGGTTTGCTCGCGTGCTTGCCCCGCATTTTTGGGATGGCGCAAAACGTACATAGCCGATCGCAACCTTCAGAAATTTTCAGATAAGCAAAATGCTTAGGGGTTACCTGTAAACGCAAATGATCTGACAAGGCTCGAATCGGAGCAGGACGAAAAACGGTGCGTTGCTCATCCAAGCCATCCATGATACGGTCGACTAGATTACCAATCTCATCTCGCCCGAAGACTCCAACAAGCCCATCGATTTCGGGACGCTCTTCAAGCAGCTGTTCGTTCTGACGTTCAGCGAGACAGCCGGTGATCACTACGCCACGAATCTTTCCAGATCGCTTTAAGTCCAACATCTGATCGATCGCTTCGAACGACTCTTTGCGAGCGTGATCGATGAACCCACAAGTATTGATCACCACAAAATCAGACTCTTCAGGGTCTTGAACTAGTCGATAGCCTCGCTCGTGCAGGATGCCAAGCATCTGTTCGCTATCGACCAAGTTCTTTGGACACCCAAGACTGATAAAAGCGTAAGCACCCCGCTTGCCTTGAGGATTCTCCGAAGCCAATGGCCCCTCGGAGGCTTGAGGGTTCTCGATGATAGGTAAAGCACGCATAAAAGCTTGTACTGTAGAGTGCAAAGATGGGTCGGAAGGGGATTTACGACGCTCCTGGCGAATCTTCGCGAGGACCCGGGGTATCGGCAAACGAAAAACCGGTCTGTTGGATCATATCAGCCCCACTGCTTTGGGCTAGGTGAAATCGCGGTGGCTTGGTGGTATCGTACCAGTTATGACGGATTTTCCAAGGAATCCTGCAGCTCGGCGACTCCCACCTGTAACCCCAATGCGGGTTGTAGTGCGACCTTAGTTCGAATCGCTACACCCCGGATAAGATTTCACGAACGGTGGATTCCTATCGATCCGAAACTCCGAGAAGAGGAGTCGGGCTCGAAACATCAATGCCCCTGATCCTCCGAGCCTGCGATCAGACCGAAGAAGGAGCTTCGTCAATGATTCGGAACATGGAACCGGTTTTTCGTTCGAGAATATTTGCGAAAGCAGCAGTCGCGACTGCATTTTGCTGCTCACCGCTCTCGACGTACCGCTGTGAAACTCTTCTGGCTCAAGACCCTACGGCTCTGGCTCCCTTGCCATACGTCGGGCGGATCGAACCTGCCAATCGCTACGAACTCGGACAGGGACTCGCCCCTGGATTCTTCCTCCCACCGTCTCCCATCGTTGCCAATCCTCCAACATCACTCCCTAGCACAGTCTCTAGCACAGTCCCCAGCACAGTCTCTAGCACAGTCTCTAGCACAGTCCCCAGTACAACTCCCAGCACAACTGGCCCCGGTATCACATCACTCGGCACCAACGGCCCCGGGTTTGTTAATGGGCAACTAGCCGGGCAACCTTCCGGGCTAACCGGGCAACCTTCCGGGCAAAACCCAACTCTCGACCTAGAAACATCCTCTGGCTCGCCGGCGGAGATCATTATCGGCAGCGGTGTGCCACAGCCTTTGACAACCCAGGCTGCCCCGGCGATCCGCCCAGAGCCGATCCCACAACCATTTGCACCCTCCTACCCAAGTGTCCCCGATCAGCCACCCGCGTCGTATTCTCCTCCGATCGAGCTCGATCTTCGTTCAAGCCCTCCGCAGGTACCCAACAACACAAGCGGCACATCGCGCCCTTGCGCTCCGCTTGCCTGCCCATCCCCTTGGTTCTTCTCTTCGAACGCTCTATTGATGAAGCGTCACGAATCCGAAAACAGGATCTTCTCAAGCAGTTTTGACAATCCATCCGAATCGCGTCTTACAAGTCGTGATGTGGACTTTGGCACCGCAGGTGGATTTGAACTCGGAGGGGGACGCTACTTCGGATCGGGCAAATATGCCTGCATGGGTAGCTACTGGTCTTTATTCTCCGATCCACAGAGTCTCATCGCTCCTGCCTCATCCCCTGACTTCACCTCTGGTCTTCAATCTAACCTCCCGTTTAACGTTCCCTCCAATCACCAGCCTGGGGTCAGCGAAGGACTAACCTTGCATGGAACCCCCGTCCAGGAACTATTCGCCAATGCTTCGGCGCATCGACTTGTTCGCGACCAAGACATCCAAAATATGGAGATCAACTTGTACTGGTTTGCAATCGGTGGATCGGCCCGCCAACCGTTAGCACCTAGTTGCACGGATAGCGATTGCTGGAATATCAGCAAGCAACCAACGGGTTCGAACGCTCCTTGGTTTCAAGTCCCAACTCGGTTGCGAGTGAGCTTATTCAGTGGAGTACGGTGTTTTCAATTCCGCGATGCCTTAACTTATAGCGCCGATGATGTCGCTTACAACGTCGATGCGAGAAACGATTTGTGGGGCGTTCAATCCGGAGCCATTACGCATTGGCTTGCAAGCCCCCGTTGGAGCTTCTTCTCAAGCGTAAGCGGTGGCGTTTACAACAATCACTTGCAATCGGCATCCAGAGTTGGCGATTCTCTTTCCGACGCTCAAATCCTTGCCGTCGGTCCGTCGAACGCGCAAGCCTATCGATTCGAAGGAGCTGGTAACGCATCCTCATTCTTGGGTGAAGCTTCTACCGGACTCACTTGGCACTTCGCCCGAGGGTGGACCGCCAACGCTTCCTATCGCGTCCTCGGTGCCTCGCAAATCGCGACTTCCCTCGGACAGATCCCTTCCGATTTCCGTATCCCAGTTCCGTCGAATCCGCAAAACGATGATTCCCTTATGCTCCATGGCGTCTCACTGGGAATGTCGTACAACTTCTAGATTTCCATGAGCAATCGGCCGCCTCGTTCGCTGATGCATCAATCAACTAGAAAACGAATCCCATCGACATGACTTCTCAACCAGTATGCCCTCCCGAACGCTCTGTCGCCCCCTACTTTCTTGGCATCGACGTTGGCGGCACCGGGATCAAAATCGGTTTGCTTGACGATCAAGGTCAGACGCTAGGATTTACAGCCATCGACACGCTGGAGGCTCGGGGCCCCCTCGATGCAATGCAACGTGTCGCACAAACTTCGGAAAAACTGCTCGATAGTGTTGGGGTCAACAAAAGCTCCGTCGTGCGAGCCGGACTTGGCACTCCTGGCAGCCAAGACATCCCCAAAGGTCTTTTGATCGAACCCCCAAACCACCCTCACTGGCATCACTTTCCCATCGTCGAATGCCTCAAAAACCAGCTCGGGCTTCCGGTTTCCTTCGCCAACGACGCCAATGCCGCGGCTTTCGGTGAGTTCTGGATCGGGACCGGAAAAACACATTCAAGCTTGGTACTGATCACTCTCGGAACCGGCGTCGGGGGTGGAATCATCATCGACGGACAGCTGATCGTCGGCCATAATAGCTTCGGAGGGGAGTGCGGCCACATGCTCATCGACCCGAGTCCAACTGCACGCCTGTGCGTTTGGGGTGGGGGACGAGGCCAACTTGAAGCCTACGCGAGCGCTTCGGCACTCGTTGAGCGGGCCAAAGAATCCCTCCGTTCAGGAGCAAAAAGTCTCCTTTCCAACGAAATCGAGGGATTGACGGCCAAGAGAATCTTCGAAGCCGCCGAACTCGGTGACGATTGGAGCTTGAAAATTATCGAGGAAACGGCAGATTATCTAGCTGTCGGAATCACCAGCCTGGTGCATATCCTCGACCCTGGACTCGTCGTCTTAGGGGGGGCAATGAATTTCGGCGGCCCAAAACACAAAACAGGACGCCGATTCCTCGATAAAGTACGCCAAGGATTCGAAGAACGGACTTTCCAGTACGTAAAAGCTGGTACCATCATCGAATTCGCCAACCTAGGAGCGGACGCCGGCTACATCGGAGCCGCAGGGATCGCTCGATCCGATTACCATAAGACCTTATGAACCCAAAAGACCAAAAGAACGTCGGCGATATCCCTCTGGAAAACATCCGGAACTTCTGCATTATCGCCCACATCGATCACGGAAAAAGTACCCTTGCAGACCGACTCCTGGAAAAGACAGGAACCGTCGAAATCCGGAAAATGAAGGAGCAACTCCTCGATGCAATGGATCTCGAGCGTTCGCGCGGAATCACGATCAAAGCGAAAGCCGTCTCGCTGCTGCATCGTCACAACGGCCAACTCTACGAGCTAAACCTCATCGATACCCCCGGCCACGTAGATTTCCAATACGAAGTCTCCCGCTCCCTTTCCTGCTGCGAAGGGGCATTACTGCTGGTCGATGCATTCCAAGGAGTCGAAGCTCAGACGGTGGCCAACGCCTACTCGGCAATGGATCACAATTTAAAGATCATTCCAGTCATCAACAAAATCGACTTGAACCACGCTCGTGTCGACGAAGTCACCGCAGAGATGAACCAATCCCTGGGCATCGACCCAGACGAAATCGTCAAGTGCTCGGGGAAAGCTGGGATCGGAATCGATGAACTCCTCTCGGCGATCATCGAACGCATCCCCGCACCCTCAGGGGACGACAAAGGCTCCTTGCAAGCGATGGTTTTCGACTCTCACTACGATGACTATCGCGGCGTAATCACCTACGTACGACTCATGTCTGGCGAAGTAAAGAAGGGTGACAAAGTCCGCTTCTATCGCGCAGGGGTTAACTACGAAGTCCTCGAGATCGGGCAATTCGTTCCCGAACGAAAACCTGTCGACAAACTCCGATCCGGCGAAGTCGGTTACTTGATTTGCAATATCAAGTCACTCAAAGACGTCCGCATCGGCGATACAGTCGTCCATTTGAACGATGAAAACGTTGAACCACTCGAAGGCTATGCACCCCCGAAGCGAATGGTCTACTGCGGCTTGTATCCCAGCGACGGCCAAGACTTCAGCGAATTGCGTGATGCACTCGAAAAACTCTCGATCAATGACCCATCCTTCGAATTCGCTCCTGAGACGAGCGAAGCTCTCGGGTTCGGTTTCCGATGCGGCTTTCTCGGGCTGCTTCACATGGAAATCATCCAACAGCGACTTGAGAACGAATGCGATATCGATCTCGTTCAGACCGCTCCGAACGTCACCTACGAAATCGTCAAACGCGGTGGTGAAACACTAGAAATTCACCGACCTCAAGAAGTCCCCGATTCCGGCGAAATAGAAGAATTCCGCCAACCAATCGTTCGGGTTAACTTCGTCCTACCAACCGAATACATCGGCGTAGTGATGAAATTGTGCCAAGACCGACGGGGGATCCTTCGAGGAAACGAATATCTATCAGGTACTCGCGCATTGGTCAGCTACGATCTCCCCTTGGCCGAAGTCATCTACGACTTGCACGATAAACTCAAAAGTGCAACGCGTGGCTACGGGACGATGGACTACGAAATCATCGGCTACGAAAACGCAGATCTAGTCCGCATGGATATCCTTGTCAACGGTAAGCGGGTCGATGCTCTGAGCATCATCTGCGACCGACGCGATGCCGACCGACGAGGACGCGCGGTCGTCAAGAAGCTCAAAGAAGAGATCGATCGCCACATGTTCGAAGTAGCCGTACAAGCTGCGATTGGCTCTCGAGTTATCGCACGTGAAACAGTACCGGCCGTTCGGAAAAACGTTACCGCAAAATGCTACGGTGGGGATATCACCCGAAAACGAAAACTTCTAGCCAAACAAAAGGAAGGCAAGAAGCGGATGAAGTCGATCGGTTCGGTCGATATTCCTCAGAAAGCCTTTATGGCTGTCTTGGATACCGGTTCCGAAGGTAGCAAGTAACAGGCATTGGTGTTGTTCCTGCAATACCAACACATCTATACCAACACATCTATACCAACACACTAAATACAGATACCACCGGTGAACCCACCGGTGGTATCTTTGTTTTGACTCAACGAATACGCTCGCTTGAAACGAATACGCTCCGCTTGAACGCTTAGTTGCTACCCTTTTTCTTCCCAAGCTGCTCGCCGATGAAGTCGCTGAGTTTTTCACCTCGCAACTCTCGTGATGTCCCTAGGATCTCTCCTGTATCGCCATCGACCAAGAGCACAAATGGAATACCACTGACGTCGTGCATCTTACCCAAAGAAGTTTCCCAGAACTTTCCTTCGTAAATCTGCGGCCAAGTCAATTCGCGCTCGTCGAGAAACGTCTTGACCTTCTCTTCCATGTTCGCTTGATCGAAACTGACCCCAAGGATCTCAAAACCATTTTCATGGTGCGCCTCATAAGCCGTCTTCATGTTTGGAATCTCGGCGATACAAGGTCCACACCATGTTGCCCAAAAATCCAACATCACAATCTTACCCTTGTAGTCCGAGGGAAAAGTCAATTCTTTCCCATCCATCGTTGTAGCTGTAAACTCAAGAGCCTTCTTTCCAAGTCGCAAATCAGGAGGCATCGGCAACATCGGCAGGTCCGTATCGGATTGCTTCAGCGAAAGCTTGCCATCGACAGCATCGAGCACATAGGTTTTGCCGGTGAAGTTAAATGGGGTTCCGATTTGTACTGTCTCGTAATTGCGGCTGACGCGACCATCTCCATTGCGATCCATCGGCAACGAAGCCTTCTCACTTAACGGTCCAGCTACGAATGTACTGAACTCCTTGTCATCGAGCTTGAGCTGAAATTCGCTTCCAAAGTCCACAAAGAACATTAACGTGTTTTTCAATGCAGCTCGCGCGGGGTCGTTCGGGTCGAACCGATATAAACCAATCTCTCCGATCTGATCAGGCCCAAGCTGTACCTTGGCCTTTCCACTGTACATGGTCATCTCACCTTGCTTGCGCGAAACCCATTCGGTTTCCGGATCGTTTGTAAGATCCCCATCGCTGTTGGTATCAACGTACAGCTTCGCGTCACCTTCCGAACGCTCATCAAGAATAAAAGCCCATGATTTTCCATCGAGCTCAATCTGACCGAACTTTGGAGCCTCAAGCCCTTCAGGGCTCTTCGACACACCCTTGGCTTCCTCCGACATCTCAGCCCTGATTGGACGATAGCCCCCAATCTTCTGCGTTATCCCAGCGGGAACAAACTTCTGTTCAATCCCACTCGCATCTCCAACCGGATTCGCAAACACAGTGCCAACACCGATCGCAACAAGCAAACCGGCTTTTGAAATTGATTTGAGCATTATCCTCATTCCTGATAAACCTGCCGTTCCCCCACGAAATCGATTCATGGGCGGGTGAAAACTTAATCATATCCTAATGGATCGCTTCTCATATTGCGAGCGATTCAAACACCGTAATCCGCCACATAAGCAAGGGCTTCCCACCGAGGCTTCACATACTAGCGGCGCGCTCTCCACTCCTGCCTGGTTTACACTTCGGGTTACCGATGCTGTGCTCCTGCCTCGTTTACACGTCGGGTTACCAATGCTCCACTCCTACCTCGTTTACACGTCGGGTTACCAATGCTCTACTCCTGCCTCGTTTACACGTCGGGTTACCAATGCTCCACTCCTGCCTCGTTTACACGTCGGGTTACCGATGTAAATATCGTGTATCATGAGAAACGACCGATCCTCAATCGCAATCCATACAACGATAGAACTGTTTACGAGGTTAACATGTTTCGCAGGCAAGCGATTCAAATTGTTTCAGCTAGCATCCTGGCTAACAACGTCTTATTCGACCCCCTCGAAGAAGCTCTCAACGCGCACACGCATCCTTACCCAACCAAGCCGATACCCAACGATGCGGCTCCAAAACATATCCTGGCAACCTCTCTCTTTGGCACCGAAAAACTCGAACGCATCCTGCCACTCGCCGAGCAACTTGGAATCGAACATATCGACCTGTGGCCCAAAATTCACGGTAGCCAACGAGAAGAACTCACACAGATGGGCGAAGATCGCTTTGCAGAACTCCTTGCAAAACACAAACTCCAACTCGGATGTATCACGCAGTTCCCCCTAGGTCCCTTCGGGCTCGCAGACGAAATCCGCCTCTGCAATAGACTTCATTGCCCGACCATCGTTACCGGTTCTGGTGGAACTGCTGGTCTACAAGGTCCCGAGCTAAAGCACGCTGTGGAAGAGTTCATCGAAAAGCTTAAACCACATTGGGAACTCGCACGCGAACATCAAGTAACCGTCGCTATCGAAAACCACAGCAAGAGCTTATTAGACTCCCCTGACTCAATCCGTTGGTTTCATGAATTTCGAATGAGACACGCGGCGGGAGCTCCAGACGGACTAGCCGTCGCTTTCGCCCCCTACCATCTCCCACAAAACGAAAAACTACTGACTGATCTACTTGCACAGACCCTACCAAGCATCGCTCTTTTCTACGCTTGGCAACACGGCAAAGGCTGCATGCAAGCCCAACCTAAAGAAGACGAACTATTGCAACTTCCAGGCAAAGGGCCGTTGAATTTCAAGCCCTTACTGAAAACACTTCGGGATGGGAAATACCAAGGCTGGACCGAAATCTTTATGCACCCCTTCCCAAGAGGAATTCCGATCCACAGCGATCTTAAGAAAGTTGCCGATGAGATTCGCACGGCTCAAGCATATATCGATGAGAACTGGTGATCTCACCAATCCAACTTGAGGTGATCGAGCTCCTGGCCGTTTCTCGTTGCCAATGCACGGATGACAACAGGGTCAGCGCTGTACACAAGAAAGCGAACCGATCCGTCGCCCAACAGCGTATTGCAACCACCCGCGTGAAAACTTGAAAAACCTCCCATTACCAAGCTTCCGTTATCTGGATTTGAATCCGTGGTCCAACGTTGGGAGTGATCCAACCTCCCTGGTTGACCAAAAGCTCCATATCGCAATGTTGCACGTGTTCCTGACATCCACCCTAAATCACCTCGCTCGGAGACTTTTTCCGATACGAAAATCGTATTCGAGGCCCCATCATCAATATCGCTGAACTTAGTCCTGCTATTGCGATAGAAGACGCCATTATTGTTGTCATCCACAGGGACTTCGCTATCGCCGTAGCAAGCCGCATATGTACTTGATCCGAGAAAGTTATCATCAACACCCGAATGGGATGGCAATGGAAACGAAGAACATACAAGACTTGCAATCTGCACCTTGCGGAATTGCAAATTCACCGGATCGTAAACACCCTTCGAAATATCAATGCTGCGAGCCAAAGCGTTTTGCTCGATATACGGCAGCAATTGAACGGTCCAACTGACATGCTGACCGATGGGTTCATTGCGAATCGGCCCCGTGGAATTAATCGTGCCCGAAGGCAAATGCTCCATGGCGAACTCATAGTGATGTATTGCCAAACCCAACTGGGCAACGTTATTCGCGCAACTCATCCGCCTAGCCGCTTCCCTAGCAGCTTGGACCGCTGGCAGCAACAACCCAACCAAAATCCCGATGATGGCTATGACCACCAAAAGCTCCACTAACGTAAACCCTCGATGGGAAAAACGCACGTTCTTTGAAATTGTTCTCATCTTTAAAGCTCCTAGGTTGATTTTTACATTCCTAAAATGTTTGTTGAAAAACACCGAAAACTACTGTTCGCTCGGTGATGGCAAATAAATAATTCGGCTTCTTTGGATCGTTTCAGGAGCATGCGCTCGACCTGTCATTCGAGCAACAATCTGAAACGCCCTCGCCGAGGCGTCTAACGCATCGGCCTTGTCAGCACTCGCTCCCTCAATTTTTGGATCCGCAACGATTGAAACTCGCAGCCCTCGCCCCGTAACTAAATCGTCTTGGTCCAACCAATCCTCGCCTCGATAGTTCGCATCGAGCTCCAAAGCGGACTTGGCCCTCATCTCACCTGCATCGCAGAGCAATTGAAGCTGCAATACATCGCGCTCGGTCTTGATCGACTGCCGACTGCGAAGTATCCAACGTATGCTCGTCGAAGACATCGCAACAAAAACGCTTACCGCGACCAACGCAAGCACAAGTACCCAACCTTGTCGTCTTGAGTCTATTCGCCCCTTCTTAATTTGCATCGGTTTGCACCTTATCTTCCAATACAGGGCTTTTCCCAATTACACGTAAACGTAAACCTGTGATTTCTCCAACCGAATTGACCGTGTTGACTCTTAACGCTTCGCCTTGAAAGGTCACGAGATGTGACTTGCCAAGCTCGAATTTCTCGACACTCTTGACGTTGCCTTCTGCTCCATCAAGACCACGTTTTCGGTTCTCCTCCCGAATCACTCCCCCTTGTGCGATCGTATAAGAAACCTCGCCCCCATGCGTCGCAATCACAAGCCGATCCGGCGAGACTGTGCTTATCGTGGTTACCCCCGAAAAATCGCTGCGCCAGAATTCCGCAAGCCGCCCCAACTCTCGCTGCTGATTCGAGAGCAGTTGAACTTCACTGGCCATATGAAACGATCGCTCAATCAAACCGATCCCAAGCAGCATGACTGCACTTCCTCCTGCAATCACTCCGCACATTTCAATAAGCATCGAACCTTTTCTACGCTTCATGATCGAACCTCCCCTTGAGTTTGATCCCCCGCAGGACCTGTCGAAATCCAACCCGTAAGCTCGACTGGGGAAGGGGTACCTGCCCGATCCCATAGGACTCGAACAATAACCCTAGTACCCTTCTGATCGACAATCTTCTCTATGAACAATTTTCCGTTCGGTAAGGAGCGGAGCACATCCTCTGGTAACTGAGCTTTTTTAATACCATCGTCGAGCTGCGAATCCGTCATCCCTTGAAGCGTCGCGATCTGGTTTGCTGCCTCGTGCAAAGCCAACTGATAATGCTTGGCATCTTTTGCAACCCCCAACAATCGATACTGCAGTGCCGCGTACCCACTGACGATGACGATCAGCAAGCTTGCAGCGACCAAGATTTCGATACTCAAAAAACCCTTGCGATTCATCATTCGATCCCCCCCCGTACTAGTCCACTTCCGACCGACTTCAAATTCAACCCTTTTCGCCAATCGAAATATCTTCGTTGACCTCGTCACTTCTCAACAGATCGTTGCTGCCTTTTCAGACAGGCTACGACAAGCTTCGAACCAACCCATATAGGAGCCCAAACACGTACAAGCATAGGACGAGCACGACCCATCCCACGGCTAAAACCATGATGGGATGAACAAGTGCAGTCATAAGTCGCTCTCGCGACTCCCGTCGGACCGCAACGCATCTCGCATACGTACTCAGAATCCACGACTGCGAGACGCTCGACTCACCCTTCAACGCATCTGCTTGATCGGGGTTCAATAATCCAACAGTCCTCAAAGCATCCCAAGCATCAACACCTTGCTCGATCTCGTTGCGAGCGACCAAGAGCTTGCTCCGCATCGCGCTGTTCGCTTGATACTTCGCCATGGTAGATAAAGCACCGATCACTGGTCGCCCCTGCTGTGTCGTCATCCCCAGCAAGCGAAGCACTGACTCTTTCGATTCAGCAACTTGGCCCATTGGCATCCTGAACATGGTTCGTAACCAACGCCTCAAACGGAACGACCAATTCGTCGTGATCAGCCATAAAACCAAAATGAGAAACGCTGCCCACGCATACCCTAAATACTGCAAGATCATTCCGAATCGCGGTGCCTTCATGTTCAATTCCTCGACAACACTTCGAAGAGTTGGTGCTATCCGCAATTGGAATAACGTAAGCAGAACCAGCAGTATGCCGATCAACACGATCCAGTACAACCAAAACGATTTCCAACTCCGCACAGGTGGATCTATGGTGCGTTCAACCACTTCCCCCTTGAGCATCTGAAATGCTGGAAAAACAGCGCCGCTTTGAACTCCAAGCCTAAGCGAGAGAACCGAATGCTCCGACAAAGCGTCAGGGACTTGCTCCAATGCTTCAATCAATGGAACATCCTTCTCCAACAAGTTTGCTAATCGCTGTAATGTCCTCCGGTAACCTCCTGGATACTCGTTCGATAGAGAACGAACCAACGGCGCCAAAGGTAATTTCTGTTCTACCGCACCACGAATTACAGCAAGCAACGAAACTTGCGCATCCTCCAACGAGCAACCCGGTATCCAAGTGGCACTTCGCCAGGTTGGAAATCGCGTCAAATCTAAAAAGCCTCGTCTCGACTTTGCGTTCATCTTTTGATTTTTCATCGGTTGATTCTCCGTTTTGCTGCGATGGCTTGTGTTAGCTACTCAAGCTCGTGATCATGGATGTAAGAGGCATGAACAACGCAATCAAAATGAACATCACCAAACCTCCAACAAGGACGATCGCGAAAGGCCCAATCCAGTCCGCCGTTGGCCTACCTCGACCTGCCCATCGCAGCGCATAACTGTCGGCAATTTCTCGGACAAGCGGTGCGGTGGTCGCCCCCGTTCGTGCCAAGTCTAATGCAGCGATACTCACCGACGAAAAACTAGCCGCTTCCCAATGGGAACTGCATAGATCCCCGGGCTCCTTCTGAAGCTTCTTAGCAAGTTGCTCGGATCGCATTCGCAGAAATCGATGATCACTGGCAATTCCCGCCGTGAGCACTGCTTGCCCCTCAGGCACCCCGATGGCTAAGAGCTCGCCAAGCGTCCCAGACCACCGGGCCATCGCTAAAAGACCTCGCTTCGAACCAAGCCGAAAAAACCTTATCAGCGACGAATGCTCCATGAAATCCAAACACCCTCGCCAGATGTATCTCAACAAAGGTGTTACCGCTAACAAAACTCCAAGCGCTAGGAATGCTAACCAAGGAGCCGATGCTACCACGCGAGAAATAGAAAACAAAAACACCGTGGGAGCTGGGAGCAACAAACCGAAATCGATAAACATCTCCTGAAAAACAGGAACGATGAACATGGCAATGAACAAAAACAACAACAGCGAAAGGAGAACTAAAATCGCAGGGTAACTGTATCGCCGCAAGCTAGCCCAAAAACTCTGATCGGCTTGCTCGAGCAGAACACACCAAGGCTCAAGCGACTCAAAGGCAGGCTCTACGATCCTGGCATCTGCGCTAACAACATCACCATCGAGTGGCACATCCATCGCGTTGGTACCGACGGGTTTGAGATCCGTGGATCGCAACAACAGCGGTAAAGCCGCAGCTAGCGTTGGGTCCTGAAGCCAACGATGCGCAGGAACTGGAGTGCGTAGGGCTTCTAGAACCTTGAGAATCGCTGGATCACTTACCCTCCGCCCCCCTCCATGTCGGTTCGCCAACCAATGCTGAAGAGGCTCGCTCACCGATACGGCTTGCGCAATCCTAGCCAAGTATGCGTCGTGTTGTTCCATGATTTCCCCCGCAGAATTTCAGCTTCTAAATGCGACTCGGTTCGCTTACGCGATGCAACAACTCGATCAACGGCCAGAACACCATCAACCCCAATGCAGCCACAATCACCCCACCTACCAGCACAGCAACCCCCAGCCAGAACCCAGGCACTCTCTTCGAAATCGGCACGTGGCGAAACGCATTCGAAACAAACCCACGCCCCAGCCAACCAAAAGCCACCCAGCCAAGACTCGCAGCTGCCACCAACCAAGAAAGATTCCGATTGAGCCATGAAAGAGCCTGAAAACCGAATCCCGGCACAAGCCTTGCATTCTCATAATACAACGCCATCGATGGATACAGATTCCGCACCGTAAACCAAAAGGTAAGAATCGCGATCGCTCCCAGAATCCACAATGAAACTAGGCTAACCCACGACTCCTGAACACGCCGATCACCCTGCACCCCACGGACAACCCAAGGCTCAAGCACACTCAAATCCCCTGCCCCAAGCTCATAATCACCTCGCTGCTGCGTGCCACACCAAGCCACGAACGCGTCGCGATATCCACCTTGAGCCCCAACCTCCAAATCCACCGCGCTGAGCACCTCTGCTCCGGTGCTAACCCTCAACGCAACTTTGCGGCTAACATCTTGCAACCATTCACGCATCCGAACCGGAGCGCCCGGAAACCGAATCGGGACCCCTGCCGCAACAAGCTTTTCCAGCTTGGTGTTGAACGCCAAAAAATCGCTCAAGGCGATCCTAGGCTCACTACTTGCTGTCGAATCCTCAGTGCCCATGATGGAAGAATCTGTACGGAAAATTGAAAGTGGAAAGCTGCAAGTGGGTAGGATGCAGCAGTGGTTCGTCCGGCATCGCAATACCGTGAAACACTGCAAAGCAACCTACCAGCGACGCCTTAGAGATGCATCGCACCAGGGAATTTATCTACACCCCTGCAAGTTTTTGGATCAAAGTCCTAACGACAAATCCGAAGCCGGAGCGCCTTGCGGATCCAAGCCCGCAATTTGAAGGAAATTCTGCAAAATAACATACCCATACTCGGTCAGAATCGACTCTGGGTGAAACTGCACTCCAAAGACCGCTTCGCGTCGATGCTCAACCGCCATGATCGCCCCGTCGGCGGTCCAAGCGGTTGGCTCAAGGCATTCCGGCAAGCTATCCGGGGCAATCACCAGCGAATGGTATCGCCCTACCTTGAAATGACTCGGCAAGCCCGCCAATAGCCGCTTGCTTCGGTGCTCGATTTCTGAAGACTTCCCGTGCATCGGCTCGGCAGCTCGGACAATGCGACCTCCGAAGGCTTGCCCGATCGCTTGATGCCCCAAACAGACTCCAAGTATCGGGATCGAACCATGAAACCGGCGGATCGCTTCCATCGAACAACCGGCATGATCGGGATCCTTCGGACCAGGGGAAATCAAAATCGCAGACGGCTTGAGCCTTGCTATCCCATCACAGCCAATAGCATCGCTTCGCAATACCAGGGTAGACTGCCCAAGACGCTGTAAGTACCGATCAAGGTTGTATACAAAACTGTCGTAGTTATCGAGCAACAGAATCATTTCAGCGCTTTCATGCCCGCTTCGAGTACTTCAATAATCCGCTCTGGATCGTATACGCACCCTCCCCAAGTCCCTCCGCTTACACGCTGAAGCGCAGCCCAAAGTTGGGTATCGACCGGCAAGCGAGGGTCGGCGGCTAGCCCGAGATGTGTTGGTCGCTGAGCAAGGACCGCTGCACCTTCCTCGGCTGTGAATTCTTTTCCATCGCAGCCGATAAAATCAACTTCAGCATGCAAGCTTTTGCGATCGATGACGATGCGCAGCGTATCCCCATCTTTCAACTTTCCAATCGGACCACCCGCAAGAGCTTCGGGACCGATGTGGCCAATACATGCTCCTGTACTTACTCCTGAGAATCGCGCATCGGTGATCACCGCAACATGCTTGCCGTACTCCAAATATCGCAAGGCACTGGTCAACTGGTAAGTCTCTTCCATACCGGTTCCCATCGGTCCGCATCCGATCAGAACTGCAATATCTCCAGCCTTCAGTGGATTCGGATGCTGCCCCTTCGCTGCCGCAACAGCTTCTTTCTCCGAGGTGAAAACTCTCGCTGGCCCTATCTTTCGATACAGTCCATCTGCATCGACGACACTCGAATCAATCGCGGTCGATTTGATGACCGAACCCTCGGGTGCGATATTCCCTCGCGGGAAGCATATCGTACTCGTCATACCCATCGACGCGGCCTTTGATGGAGGCAAGATCACGTCATCAGGATCTACCCCGTCGCGTTCCTTGAGCAACTCCCTCATCACCTTGCGACGCGGGGAATCCTTCCATTGATCGAGAATCTGATGCCATGTCAGCCCAGTTACTGTCTTGCAATCGCATTTCGCAACCCCAAGCTCCCGCAAGTGCCACATGATCTCCGGCACACCCCCTGCCAGAAACAGTCGGATCGTCGGGTGGAACTGTGGACCATTCGGCAATACATCGACAAACCTCGCTACCTTGCGATTCAGTTCGCTCCACATTTCTAGACTTGGTCGAGGAATCCCAGCAGCAAATGCCACCGCCGGAATATGCAACAAGAGATTCGTCGAACCCCCACAAGCGGCGTGAACTGCAATCGCATTGTGGAAGGAATCCTCACACAAAATGTCTGACAACTTGGCTTTGCGATGATGTTGATCCCAAAGAACCTTCGCCGATTGCCTCGCAAGATCCAACCACACCGGCTGACCACTTGGAGCTAAGGCCGCATGAGGTACGGTCATCCCCAACGCTTCAGCTACGACCTGACTTGTCGCCGCAGTTCCTAAAAATTGACATCCACCTCCCGGCGATCCACAAGCCTTACAGCCCGCTGAGGCCGCTTCCTCCAAACTGATCATCCCATTGGTATACCTTGCCCCAATCGTTTGAACCTTGCCAAGGTCTTCCTCCGGCCCGGTCTCGTTGCGAGCAGGCAACGTTACGCCCCCTGGAACCACCACGCTCGGCAACTGGGAGCAGCCAGCGAGCGCGAGCATCATGGCCGGCAACCCCTTGTCACAAGTAGCTACCCCCAACACCCCACGTCGTGTAGGCAATGAACGGATCAACCGTCTAAACACAATCGCCGCATCATTGCGATATGGTAACGAATCAAACATACCTGTTGTCCCTTGCGAACGTCCATCGCAAGGATCGCTTACATACCCAGCAAAAGGCACGCCGCCACTCTCATAGAGCCACTCGGCCGCAGCACGGACCAACAACCCAACCTCCCAGTGCCCCGTGTGGTATCCCAACGCTATCGGATGACCATCCTCAGCCCGCATTCCTCCCTGAGTGCTAAGCAACAAAAACTGAGGGCCAAGCATCTTCTTCGGATCCCATCCCATCCCCGCATTCTGCGTCCAACCAAACAAGTCTCCACTAGACCATGTCTTGAGCATCTCATCGGTCAGGGGTAAAGCTCCCTCTGGCCCCTTACCAGAGGTCTTCAGCGCGACCTCCGATCCTGTATTCGAGAAAAACGAAGCGAGATCAAATGCATTGCTCATAAATAAAACTTCTAAAGATGTCCGGGTTGTGATCCTGCCCCGGGCCAACTCTAGAGTGTCGCGAGAAACCCTTCGGCGGCCCTTTGGTGAACCATAAGTTTATCACCCATGCGATCGATCTGACTAGCCATGACTTTCATACGAGGGTTTTGTTCGAAAAAGCTCCGATGTTTCGCCACAAATGACCAATACAATCCGTCCCAAACGGCGGTCCAAGGCCCCTTCTTGAAGTTGCTCATTTTCAACACGTAACTCGAACCGCTGATGTAAGGCTTCGTTGTGATCAATCCACCATCGGCGTGCTGGCTCATCCCATAGACATTCGGCACCATTACCCAGTCGTACGCATCGACAAACATTTCCATGAACCACTGATAAATAGCGTCGGGATGAAACTCGCACAAAAGCATGAAATTCCCCAGGATCATCAGTCGCTCGATGTGGTGGCAGTACCCATATCGCAATACCGTTTGAATTGCATGATCGACTGGCTCGATACCCGTTGTTCCATCATAAAAAGAAGCCGGAAGCCTTCGCGAATGATCCCAATAATTCCGCGTTCGCTGCTGAGTTCCGAACTTTCGGTACACGAGTCGCATGTACTCGCGCCACCCGATGACCTGACGAAGGAAACCTTCGAGGCAGTTCATAGAGATCTCATCCTCACCTGCCCCCTTCTCTCTCGCGCGCTGCAACGCTTGATCGATGACCTGCTTAGGAGAAAGCAACCCTGTGTTTAGCATGGGGGTGATAACCGAATGGTAAACGAATGGATGCTCCATGCTGATCGCATCCTCATAATCGCCAAACAGATACAACCGATCGCTGATAAACTTCTGCAAATGAACCGTAGCCCCCGCATGGCTCGACGGATACCACAAAGCTTGCTTCTCTCCCCAAGCATCTGCGAAGTTCTTGTCGACATAGTCTTTCGCTTCCTCTGCGATTGGATCGACTTCGCCACGAAGCCCTACAGAGGGCGGTTTATGTCCGGCCGGCAATCGTTTGCGATTCTCCGTATCAAAGCTCCACTTCCCACCGCTGGGCTTTTGCGATTCATCGATGAGCACGTCGAGCCGCTTGCGCTGCTCGATGTAAAAATTGGTAAAGAAAAGTTTCTTTTTGCCTTCAACGAACGCATCGATAGCCGGCAGTGGTGTTAGGAAGTTCGGGTCCTTCAGCACTTCGAGCTCGATCCCTTGTTGCCGGCAACCCGCTCTCAACCGCAAGAGCAAGTTATGATCCTCTGGATCGATAACGCGCACGCTGGAAATTTTCGATCGGCCTATCTTGGTTTGCTTGACCAACTCAGCGATCTGAGAACTGTGTTCTAACTTCGCCGCATCGACGTAAGTAACCTTCTTCCCAATACGAATAAGTTGTTCTGCATAACGCTTCATCGACGCTCGATGCAGGAGCAACTTCTGGCGGTGAAATCGGTACTGGCGAAAAAACAATGGGTCTTCGACCAGAAATACGCAGCTGGTATCATTGAGCCACTGAGGTTCGCTCATAGCGAACTCGCTTGTGTCTCCATGGAACTCACCGAAGAGTTGATGAGGATAGACAATCGCAGCTATCATCTGTTCACCCCAGAGATTTTACGGCCACCCTGAGGCTCCGAATTTTCTCCATATCGGTTTAAGTAGCCTTTCACGGAGAATTTCGAACGGGTCGACTCGCTGGTCATGTATCGGATTTTTCCGAAGATCTCTCGTTCCGGACCCCATGCGCGATCATATCGACCGAGCACCCAAAAGATCCCACTGTAGGAATTCGGATCGCGTCCATCCATCGCATACTTATTGTTCAGCTCGATCATCGTCTCCAACGCCGATTGCGGACTCTCGCTCCAATGCAGGATTTTCTTACCCCAAAGCATCCGCAAGTAATTGTGGATCCGTCCTTCGTTCACCAACTGTCTCTGTGCTGCGTTCCATAAGGCATCATGCGTGCGGGCGTGCTCGAATTCATCGAGCGAGTATACGTAAGGTCGAGTGTCCTTCGCATGATCCGCTAACGTCTTTTGCGCCCAACTCGGCAACGACTCATATCGATCATAATTGGGTTCCAACGCGCACATATTAAAACCTATCTCACGCCAAGTCATCAGTTGATCCATGAACGCATCTGCATTGCTTCCAAGATTCCAAAAACCATTCATCTTGCCATTTGGCTTGCTGACACGTTCCCACGTCCAAGGCTCTTGAGTCGATACAATCGCGTTGAAGACCTCATGCGCACTGACATGCCCGAAGTGAAGGTGGGCGGAGAGCGAACTCGAGCCATGCTCATCGGGTTCGTTCCGTGCACGATCGTAGTCGCTCAATTTTCGATCCTTGAACTCAGAAAGTCGATTCTGCCCCGCAATCGAACCACCTCGCTCTCCCGTCGGCTTGATGGCATGATCGATTTGAAACTTGCTCAGCTCAAGCGACTCCAACGATGTACGATCCATAAACCGCCATCGCGAAGCTATCTGCTCTGGAAGGCCATTGAGCTTGGGGAGCTCAATCCCCGCCCAAGGATCCATGCTCGGAAACAGTGGAGCCTGTGCGACAATTTCCTTCTGCATGAATCGCCGATAGGAATGGGCTACGGTAAAAACCCGGTCGGTCCCTCGCATCGGAAGAATCCCGTTGCTGTCGACCAACTCCACCGCACACGGCCAACGCTTGACGATACTTCCATAAAGCGTTGGATGAAAAAAACAGGGGTAATCATCTGTCACCGTCACACAGGCGATCTTGGAGAGCGACTCGACCAGTCCACTTCCATCCCCCTTCGTTGGTTCTACGTACGCGCGATAAGTGATCGGAAGATTCTCTGCGATTTTTTGGTTATCGAGCATGCCATCGAGAATAAAGCGATGGAATCGATCGCAAGCCCAGCGGTAACCGATCCGTAACCCTTCGAGTACCAGCAATGGCTTGTTGAGTTCCACTGCCAATGCAATGGCCCGCTGAAGGGCAAAATTCGAATGCAGTCTACGAAAAGCCGTCATCCAATATAAGACAAATTCACCTTCTGGCCGCAACGCGACCTCCGTCGCCGAGCGGATTCGCACTTCGGGCACGTACAGGTTTGCAGTTCGAAGAGCGGACGGTGCGACTCGCTTTGCCATGAATTCCTCAATTTGACTCTTCCAAGGGCGAATGCAATCAGTTCAGCAAGTGCACTCCGTAGTCTATAGTGGGCTATACTACACGCACCAGGACCAAAAAATTTGGCCAGCTTCGGCCCGCCTTCGCTCCCAACTGAGCATTGTCTCCTTATGACTACCCCCAAACGCTCCTTTTTCCGATTCCTAGGCCGATTCGCAATCTCCGCGGCGACCCTTCTAATGGGCGTCCAAGCATCGTTGGGTACTGATTGGGATACTCGCAACGAAGAATTCTCCAAATCGATCGAGCCGCTACTGCAGAAATATTGCTTGGGTTGCCATAGTGGGGCGCAAGCTGAGAGCGGATTAGCCTTGAATCACTTCAAAGATGCTCGCGAAGTTTTTCGGCAGCGTGGAGTTTGGGAAGGGGTTGCAAAGCGTATGGAAATCGGAGATATGCCACCGGCAGACGCTCCGCAACCAACCAAGGAAGAGTCCGCTCGGATGACTCAATGGATTCGCTCGACGCTAAATGACATCGATTGCGGTAAGACTCCCAATCCCGGTGCTGTCACTCTGCGCCGAATCAATCGCATCGAATATCGAAACTCCATACGGGACTTATTTGGAATCGATTACGAACCCGCCTCAGGTTTTCCCGGCGATGACGTCGGATACGGTTTCGACAACATCGGCGATGTGCTGACGCTTCCCCCTTTGCTAATGGATAAGTACGTCAAGGCGGCCGAAGAGATCAGCGAAAAAGTCATCATCGCCCCCGCGCCGGCACCCATGTTCGACTCACCTCGAAAACTCTCTCAACTGACAGCCGAGAGCGGCGGGAACTACGATGGCTCACGATTCGAGTTTTTTTCCAACAGCAAAGTCACCTTTGAAGAGCATGCACCATGGACGGGGCGTTACTCGTTGCAACTAGGGATGGCAGGCTCAGCGGCGGAGGGCAGATTTCCCAAAGTGGTTATTTCGATCGACGGCAAGAAAGTCGAAGAAATTACAGTAGAAACACCCACCGCCAACAACCCCGTTCCCTTCAGTATCCCGCTGCGACTACGAACCGGTAAACGAATCTTTGAGATAGCCTTTGTCAACGACCATTACGTCCCAGCCAAAGACGGTCAGCCAGCCCAAGACACCAATCTGTATATTTACGAGCTTCGACTCACCGGGCAAAAACCCGCTGAAAAAATTCCTCCATTAGCACTTCCTGAAATCCATCGGGAACTTGTTCGCGATGCGATCCCAAACGCTACACGCTCCGTTGCTGACGCGGCGAAAGACGTACTGCGACGCGTTGCTAGCCGCGCCTACAGACGCCCCGCAACCGACGACGAACTGAATCGCTTAGCAACGATTGTCGAACAAAGTGTCGCTGCTGGCGAATCCTACGAAGCCGGATTGCAAACCGCAGTAGCTGCAGTCTTGGTTTCACCTCACTTTCTTTTCAAGATCGAGGAACCCTCGCATCGTATAGCGGGTGAGTATCCACTCCTCAGCGAGTTTGAACTCGCTACACGGTTGAGCTACTTCCTTTGGAGCTCCACACCCGACCGCGAATTGCTGAGCCTCGCATCGAAAAAGCAACTGCGGGAACCAGGAGTACTCGCCGCACAACTCGACCGTATGTTACGCGATGACCGCGCTCGGGATTTTGTGAAAAACTTCGCCGGACAATGGCTGACGCTGCGCAAATTAGATCAATTCACTCCAAACGCAGGTATGTTCCCAGACTGGAACGATTCGCTTCGAGAATTGATGCGAACCGAATCGTATTTTCTGTTCCTGTATATCCTTCGCGAGAACATGAGTGTCCTGCGATTGCTCGATGCGGATTTCTCGTTCATGAACGAATCACTCGCTCGCTATTATCAAATCCCAGGTATCTCGGGAGAGAAGTTTCAGAAAGTGTCCCTCAAGGGGCACAAACGAATGGGGATCCTCACTCACGCCTCAGTGCTGGCGGTGACAAGCAATCCAACCCGAACAAGCCCTGTGAAACGAGGTAAGTGGATCTTGGATAACATCCTGGGTACCCCTCCACCTCCCGCCCCCCCCGGCGTTCCAGAACTTGAAAAAGGAGAACTCACCGGCACCCTGCGCGAACAACTTGAACAACACCGCGCTAACCCCTCCTGCGCGGCTTGCCACAAACAAATGGACCCTATAGGTCTAGCCCTTGAAAACTACGATGCCGTCGGACGATGGCGCACCGATGAACGAGGCACTCCGATCGATGCCAGCGGTGAGCTTCCAACCGGTGAAGTGATCAAAAACCCAGCCGACTTGATCCGATTGATCCGAGAAAAAAAATCAGAGCAGTTCGCCAGAACCCTGACGGAAAAACTAATGACCTATGCCATAGGACGCGGAATAGAATACTACGACCGATGTGCAATCGATAAAATCCTCTCGGAAACATCCAAGAACGATTACCGCTTCAAAGACCTACTGCTGGCAATCATCTATAGCGACCCGTTCCAGCGCAAAGGAACGAAAAACATCGATGACGCAACAGATCCAATATCCAAAATCAACAACCCTACCAACAACAACGCGACAAACGCAAACAACCCTTCCGAGACCAAACCATGAGACCACTTGAACGAAGAACTCTACTGCGAGGAATCGGCACCGCAATCGCTCTCCCATGGCTTGAAGCTATGTCTCCTTTGAGCCGAGCCGCGAAAAGGGCTGACGATAAACCTATCCGCATGCTCTTTGTGATGGTTCCAAACGGAATCCACATGGCAGATTGGACCCCAAGCAGCGAAGGAACAAAGTTTGAATTGCCAGGGACACTTAAACCACTGGAAAAACATCGCAACTCCCTCAACGTCTTCACTGGGCTAACTCTCGATGGCGCCCGTGATCACGGTGACGGAGCCGGCGATCATGCTCGTAGCGGTGCCGCTTTTCTTACAGGTGCCCACCCGAAAAAAACCGATGGCGCCGATATCAAAAACGGAATCTCGGTCGACCAAGTCGCCGCTCAAGCCATCGGGCAGAAGTCGAAATTTGCATCCCTGGAACTCGGCCTCGAAGGCTCCGCGCAATCGGGCAACTGCGACAGTGGTTATTCCTGCGCTTACTCAAGCAACCTTGCTTGGCGAAATGAATCGAGCCCACTAGCAAAAGAAATGGATCCGTCAGCCGTCTTCGAACGCCTCTTCGGCACCCCAGAGAAAGTCTCCGATGCTACCCCCGCAACCGTCCGAAATGCACGCCGAAAAAGCATCCTCGATTACGCTCTGGAAGATGCCAAGTCGCTCAAGATCAAACTCGGTGCTGCCGACGGCCGCAAACTCGATGAATACCTCTACGCAGTCCGCGATGTCGAAAACCGTTTGCAACGTTCCGACAAACTTGAACTCGGAGAAAACGGGGTACCAAGCTATTCTCGCCCAGCAGGTGTTCCTCGCGTGTGGGAAGAACACTGCCGATTGATGATGGACATGATCGCCCTCGCTATCCGTACCGATGCAACCCGAGTTCTCTCCTTCATGATGGCCAACGAAGGTAGCAACCGAGGCTACCCTGAAATCGGCGCCCCAGAAAGCCACCATGATTTATCCCACCACGGTAAGAGCGAAGATAAACAAACCAAGCTACAAAAGATCAACCTCTTCCACATGCAACAACTCGCTTATCTGGCAGATCAACTCGAAGCAGTCCAAGAAGATGGCGAATCGCTCCTAGATCGCTCTATGATCATCTACGGTAGCGGCATCTCCGATGGCGACCGACACAATCACGACGACCTACCTATCCTCATGCTCGGAAAAGCCGGCGGAAAAGCCTCTAAATCCGGGCATTGGCGCTACGCGGAAAACACCCCGCTTTGCAACCTCTACCTCTGGATGCTTCACCAAGTCGGCATTCGAGCCGATCGATTCGGTGACAGCTCTGATCTTCTTCGTCTCGGGAATAGCTAGCATTCGCTTCGAAGGGCAATCAGCTCGATTTTAAGCGGTCTTGGAACTCTTTGGTGTCGAATTCGCCATTGGGTTTATTGTACACTCCGACTTATGGTGCCCTCGCTCATCAATCGACTCATCCTCTGGGATGTTCTAAAGCTCTTCTTCATGACCGCTACGGCCATGACGTTGCTGATTTCCGTCGGACTTGTCGGACAGCAATTGATTGTCGAAGGGCTCGGCTGGATTGCGTTGATCAAGATCTTGCCGTTTATCTGTTTGATCGCGATGCAATTCTCCCTGCCCGCCACGTTACTTTTCTCGGTCTGCTCCGTATTCGGACGAGTCTCGGCGGACAATGAAATCGTCGCATTGAAAAGTGCCGGTGTCTCTCCCTTTAGCGTGATCCGACCAGCAATGCTGCTTGGACTTCTCGTCAGTATCCCTTCGGTCTGGATCAATGACCTTGCAGTCTCTTGGGGACAACCGGGAATGGAAAAAGTAATTCTTCGATCTGTCGAAGAGATTCTCTACAACCGCCTGAGAACCCGTAAGTCCTATGAAACGGATAAAGGTTTTACGATCCACGTACAAGACGTCGAAGGACGCTGGTTGATGCGTCCGACGATCTTCCTGTTCAACGAATCGACAGGCAAACCGCTGACTATCTTTGCCGAAAAAGCGCAGATCTCGATCGACCCAGAGGCCGACCGTCTGATTCTGGAATTGATCAACTCCGAAGGAGAAATCAATAACGATGCTTCAACCCGTTTTCAGTTGCCTGGTTCAGAGAGGATCAGCATGCCTCTGACCCAAGCTTCTCGCAAAGGAAGCGAATCGTTGCGTCCAAGTCAACTCGCGATCAGTCAGATCCCCAACGAGATTGAAAAGCAAAACAAGCAGAACGACGCGCACCGCGAATCGATGGCTATTCAAGTCGCAGTCGGGCTCGGCACGGGTAGATACAACCAACTCTCCGATTCCAAACTGCAGTTCTTGAGCAACCAAATCAAAGAGAGCGAATCGCGACTCGCACGCCTTGGGCTCGAACCCTATCGCCGATGGGCGCTCGGCTTCAGCTGCTTCTTCTTCGTCTGGATCGGAGTGCCGATGGCGATCCTTATGAAATCCGCAGACTACGCTTGGACATTCGGTGTCTGCTTCCTGCCAATCCTATTAATGTACTACCCACTCTTCGGATTGGCTCTGGATCGCACCAAAGACGGCTCTTGGCCAGCGATCACTCTATGGATCGGAAATGCCTTCCTGTTCATTGTCGGCGCGATGCTTAGACATCGCGTCCTTCAACGATAGGTAATGTCTAACAATTACGTTCTTCAGGTAATTGTGCTTCAGGTAATTGCGTGGTAGGAAATCTGGATTTCTCGTACTCAGCAACTCGGTAAGCGTACTCGAAGCCCCCGAACCCATCGTGGTCCAAGTGCTCGATCAAGGATGCTGGTAAGAGCCCTCGTATCAGCTCTCGGTTATCGCCTAAGTCCCAATGCTTCTTTTCGAGTACGCAATTACGCCTTGCGACATTCTTAAGCCTGAGCGACCGCGTCGCACACGCTCTCCAGCGTATCAGAAGTCAAACCGGCAACGTTGATTCTACCCGTACCGACGATGTAGATCCCCTTCTCCTGCTTAAGCCAATCCGCTTGCATCGCATTGAGACCCGTGTAGGAGAACATCCCTTTCTGCGAAGCGAGGAACGAGAAGTCCTTACCTCGTTTCTTCATCCCTTCAATGAAACCTACTCTCATTTCGGAGATCCGCTTGCGCATCGCATCGACTTCACTGCGCCACAACTTGGATAACTGCGGATCACCTAAGATCGTCGCGACAATCGCTTCCCCATGACGAGGAGGATTGCTGTAATTGCATCGAATCGCCACCCGCATTTGACTCAATACCGATTCCGTAATTTTGGAATCTGCCGATATCATCAGCAACGCTCCAACACGTTCGCTATAAAGTCCAAAGTTCTTCGAGAACGAGCCACAAATCACCAATTCCGAGTGATCCTTGAGCAAGATCGATATCGGTTTAGCATCTGCCTCAAGTCCATCGCCGAAGCCTTGGTATGCGAAATCGATGAATGGCAACATTCGCTTCTTGGCCAACACTTCCGAAAGCACTGCCCATTGAGCAGGGGTCGGGTCGATACCGGTCGGATTATGACAACAAGCGTGCAAGCAGACGGCATCCCCAGGCTGACCTTCTTGTTCAAGCTGTCGGATCAATCCGTCGAAATCGAGACCGGTCTTCGCGGCATCAAGATACGCATAGGAGAGCACGGGAAACCCAGCCGCTTGAAAGACTGCGTTGTGATTTGCCCAAGTCGGATTGCTTACCCAAAACCGACGCCCAGGCATCACTTTCAACAGCGTATCTGCTGCGGCCCTCAAAGCTCCGGTTCCACCCGGTGTATGAGCGGTTGCGACCCTCCCGAAATCGAAGTCTTCGCCGAGGATCAATCGATTGACCTGATCGGTGAAATCCTTCCCCCCCTCAATCGGCAAATATCCTTTGGTTTTTTGAGTCTGAAATATCTTTGCTTCCGCCTGGCGTACACTCTCCAAAATCGGAGTCCGTCCCTGATCGTCTTTGAACACACCAACCGTCAAGTTGAGCTTGAAGGGGCGCGGGTCTTTTTCAAAAACCGCGTTCAGGCCGAGAATAGGGTCGGGAGGGGCGAGAGAAAAATTTTCGAACATGGAATCGCTTCAAAGCAAGTCGGATGAATCGGGAAGGTGAAACTGGAACCCAATACCCTCTAAGATTACCAAAAAACAGAATTTCGACGAGTGCCTCACCCTTGCAGCCTCAAGTCCGATAGAAGTCTGGACTTCCCTCGTTCCCAAAGCAACCAAACACGCCAGAAAATGCTGATCAGGGAACCACGTTCGACGGGGATAAGTCCCAAGTGCCGTTCCCGGGATTGATAAATTTCTCATCGCACAGAAACCGAGCTGTCGAATGGATATCGAAATCGATCTTTCCAAGCCCAAGGCGATCGAGGAGCAGCTCGCAGTCGCGATCGAGAAAATCGAGTTGATCGATCTCGTAGAGCGTCTTTCCCTGGCTAGCTCGATCGAACAAGACATACAAAACGACCATCGCCTCGGTCAAATCCTGCTGCTCGGCTTCGTCTCGCAACCGCAACAAAACCCCTTTGTTGTTTGCTAACGTCTGACCATAAAGACTTTGCGTCACCTGCAACAAGTGCCTGTTGCGCGCGTGGCGATACGAGAAGAAGAATTTCACACTATAGATAACCGCGGCGACTAAGACCGCGATATAGATCCAAGCCGCACTGAAAATCTTTAATGCCGTCAAGATCGCCACAAGCCAAACATTGCGAACCAATCGGGTGACCATCACCGAGAATCCCCAAAGGGTCGGTATCCCGATCTTGCCTTGATCTAGCCACGAGATGCGAATCGAACCTGGCAACAACATGTCAACATCCGAATGCGGAATATTTTTGAACATCCGACAATGCACCAGTTCGGTTGGCCCCCCCTCTTGCCCCTTGTCTCGCTTCGTGGCTTTTCCCTTCGCCTTCGACGTTGGATTTGTTGGAATGCGACGTTCGAATAAGACCACAAGCTGCTTGTAGATCGGCACGCTGATCTCGCATTTTCTAAACCAGCGATACCATAGCCGCTTGGTGCGCTGTGTCTGCGTATCGCCTCGTGCATAGACTCTCAAGCGTTTGTAATCGCTCATCCGAATCCTAAGCTTGCCACCCCAAGCTGAAGTGGTACGTACCGCTTCGTAGATCTCGCTTGGCCTGAGCCTTCTATAATTCGCATGCTCTAGCAATACTTCGGCTTGTTCGAAAACCTCTGCTGTGGTTTTCGTTGCTACGAACTTCGAAACCAATCCATCGCGATCAGGATCAAAGGGCACGTAAGCTTCGAATAGTGGACCGTAGTCGCGGCGTGCTCTTCGATGAAGAATCTCCGAAAGACTCCCTTTGAGTTCTCGCACCTTCTCCCAAGCTTGGACATTGATGAAATCCGAGTGCTCGATAGCGGCCTGAAACTCATTCGGATGAACCGGAATGAAATTCTCAAGTGTATTAGGTTGCATCGATATGAAGACTTCGTTTCCGTCGCTCTTTGCGACGCACATCGTCGATCATCCCGCTGACCCGAGCGACTTGATCGATCCCCAAAAGATTGAGTTTTGGATGCGATTGATCTTTGCTCATCAATCGAATCGTTCCAACGCCCAAGATTCGATCAACGACACCCTGAGTATAGGAAACATCATCGATGTCGATCACATCAACGCGATCGGTAGTTCTGGTGAGGATCCCTTGGGTGTGAATAAATCGCTGCGTGGTTAGCTCGTAATGCGTGCTCCAACGGCGATAATAAAACAGGAACGCCCCGAGTACCCAAAGCACCGCGATCACACCGAGTGCTACTAGCCATATCATCTGATTGCCCGCAGGCATCGCCCCCAACGTCGGTAACAAGATCAAAGCCAGAATCGTTCCAACAGTAATAATCCCGAGGGTCAACCAAGTCCCGTACATGGCTTTGGGCGAGTACCCTCCCTCCCACAACTTGTGCTCGGGTTCTTGGTTCGTCGCTGCCCTGGGCTGAAATTCCGATTGCAACGGAGTACCATCTCCCGAAACATTGTTCGAGTCTTGTGATTCTGCCGGGTTCGGAGGTGTCGTCATCGGATCATTCCAGTCAAAGTACCAAATCGAAACAAAAGCGCAACAAAACAAACGCGCAACGAACTGAAGCTACGGATTTGAGCAATTTCTCTTGCTACGGCAAGATTCCCAACCTCATCAGGCGCTTACACAGTGGTATTCTAGCAAGAATTCTTGCAGAATTTCACCCTATCATCAATTCAGGTTACTTCTCGCTCCCTCGCCCCCCGCATACTCAGTCTCCATTTACGATGTAAACGCTATGTTGCACTCACCTACACCTCAACCCCCTTCACAATTCGCTATCGGCACCACAACCTACCCCCACATAGCCGGGAAACACCAAAGCCCCCACGGTTCATTCTGGCGCTTGGTTTGCCTAACTCTCTGCATTGCGATCAATCCACTCGCTTCCCCTCGCTCCCTTGCTCAATCCGCCCCCCCGTGGATGAATCTCCAGACCCCTTCGATCAGTTCGCTTCGAGGGCTCTCACCCGTAGATCGAAATACGGTCTGGGTCTGCGGTAGCCACTCCGCCCTCTTTCGAACCATCGATCAAGGAAAATCCTGGACCAGTCACCCAGTCATCGAATTGAAAAATCTAACCCCGTCCTCTCCACCCGTTGAACTTCGATCGATCCATGCTTTCTCCGCCGAATGCGTCGTTGTCGCTACCGCCGGAACACCTTGTCGGATCTACCGAACTCAGAACGCCGGAACCACTTGGCACTGCGTCTTCGAACACCCGGCCAAAGAAGCCTTCATCGACGGTTTAAAATTCTACGATTCAAACCAAGGGATCGCTTTCGGAGATCCTGTCGACGGTAAAATCATGGTCTTGCGAACCGAAGACCAAGGCCAATCATGGACGCAAATTGAACACCATTCGTTGAGCGTTCGCGACGGCGAAGCCGGATTCGCAGCAAGCAATTCAAGTTTGATGCTGTCCCAGATGCCCAACTCACTGACTGCAAATCCTCCCAAAGTTGAACTATCTTTGTGGATCGGGCTCGGTGGCAAAGTCGGTTCCGCTCCGATTCTATCGAGCAAAGAAAACATCACTTCATTCAAGATGACCAGCGTCGAGCCAATCCCAAGTCATTCCTCGGCGGGAATTTTTTCGCTCGCACAAAGCCCAGCTGGTAAAGTCATCGCAGTCGGCGGCGACTACAAAACCCCCGACTCTCCAATTGGCAACATCGCAATCTTCGATCCGGATGCCCAAGAATGGCGCAAGCCGAAAGGTGAACCTCCGCGCGGATTCCGTTCATGCGTCGTTTATGTAGAACTAGCAAACATCCCCGAAGGACCTTCGAAGTTTCACTGGATTACCGTCGGACCGACCGGTAGCGAATGGAGCAATGATGCTGAACATTGGCACCCTCTCTCCGACGATCCTTACCATGCGGTCCAAGTCGCTCCGGACGGTAGCATCTGGGCTTGTGGTCCCATGGGTCGCGTTGCAATCTACAACGCCCATTAATCAACGCCATTTAATCTCCGACTCCCCCTTAATCTACGACGCCCCCTTAATCTACGGCGCCCATTGTACCTAACCTTCAAACACAACTGATGACTTTAAAATCTGCATATGCTTCCACTTCGAATCCCGGCCGCCACTTACTCCGAATCCTATTATCGGTATTTCTTGTGATGGCCTCCGAGTTGCCTATTCTCCAAGGCCAAGAATTCTTTGAGCGATTCGATGCTTGGCCCGTCGAGCTTCGAATCCAAGGGACGATTCTTATCGCACCAACACCCTCGGGATTGGCCGAATACCTGAACTCCAACGAACTGCAACTCGATGAAATCGATCTTGTTATGATCGATCTGAATGGAGATCCAGCCGCAAAACCCGAGCAAGCCAACGACTCAAGTCTTCCTATCGAAATCTTGAGTCGCTTCGCAAGTGTCAAACGAATCCCCAAGACATTAACGAATTACTCGCAAGAAGCCTCCTTGCAGACCATTGTCGATTCCCAATCTTTTTCGGATCTGAAAATCGATGAAAAGACGATGCTGCTCGTGGTCGACCGCTCACCTCCCGAAGGGATCAGTCCACCCACGTGGGACTTTCTTAGAATTGTTTTTCAACAGACGTTGAAGGCTCAAGGAATCGTGGGATGGGCCGGCCCATCCTTTGGGGTATTGGGAAACAGATACCATCAACCCCACATTGACCCACCCGTCCAAGAAGGTCTGAACCTCTTCCCAGATGCCTTTCTTTGTCATCAACCGACCTCAGACTCCTCGGTGGATTCACTAAAGGAGATCATGGATCCGGATTGGAAATGCGTCGCAGTCAATGTTGCCAAAGAAAACACACTCATTCTCAAAGGCCGTAAGATTCGAACCTTTGGTCCTGCACCACTTCAAGTCTTCGTACCTGCAAGCGACGAATTGCCAGCTAGCGAACAAACAATCGTGCAACTTGACCAAGCCAGCCGCCAACGAAACGTGCGCACGGAAGACTACCTGCTGGACTGGACTCAGTGGCGACGACTCGCATTGGAACGAACTCTCGATAGATTTCCACAGTCAGAGAGATTAACTCCCGAAGTCCCATCCGGAAGCTTGATCATCATCGGAGGAGGAGCGACTCCACGAGAAGCGATGAACCAGTTTGTTCGGCGAGCTGGTGGTAGAGATGCAAAACTGGTCTATGTTCCTTGTTTGGAAACCGAAGATCTCGCAGGTGAACGAGATCTTATCGAGACTTGGCGACGCATGGGGGTCGAGAATTGCGAACTACTGCATACCAAAGACCGCATTAGAGCGAATCAAGACCCCTCATTTCTCGATCCACTTCGAGACGCAACTGGAATTTGGTTCGGTGGGGGCAGGCAATGGAACCTTGCCGATTCGTACTATGGCACCGAAGCCCATCGGCTGATGAAACAGGTACTAGCTCGAGGAGGGGTGATCGCAGGCTCCTCGGCGGGTGCATCGATCCAAGCCGAATATCTCGCCCGTGCTACCCCCATCGAAAACTTCCGAATCATGGCCCCGGGCTACGAACGAGGTGGACTTGGGTTCATCCGAGGTGTCGCGATCGACCAACACTTCACCCAACGCAACCGACAAAAAGACTTGCAGAGCCTCGTCGAAACCTACCCTCAAATCCTTGGCATTGGAATCGACGAATCAACCGCCATCATCGTGGAGAAATCTACCGCAAGCGTCACCGGTCGCGGGCAGGTATCCTTCTACTGGATCAATGCGGATGCGGCCAGCAAGTCGGAATTCATCGGTAAAGCAGGCGATCGGTTCAACCTTGCGACAAGAGCCCCCGTCGAGCCACAGGTCGAGCCACAGGTCGAGGCCCCCCAAAAAGATTGACGCACTCTGTTCAAAGCCTCCAATCCAACGGAATTTCTCCTGTGGGTAAAAAGAATCCAAGACGCTATAATTTTCGAGATTGAGCTACATTCGTCCCTATTTCTTTGTCTAGAAACACAAAATCCATGAAAGCGATCGCAGTCCGTCCCGGCACCCCGAACAGTGTTCACCAATGCGACATCCCCGCCCCCAAGCTCGATTCGATCCCCGGGGGAAAAGGTATTCTGGTCAAGGTATTGAAAGTGGGAGTCGACGCAACGGATCGAGAGATTAACGAAGCCCTCTACGGAAACCCACCACCGGGCGACGACTACCTCGTCCTGGGACATGAGTCCTTTGGGATCGTCCAACAAGTTGGACCGAATGTGCGCAACATTCGTGTTGGCGACTACGTCACAGCCACCGTCCGACGTCCCGGTGGATCGATCTACGACAAGATCGGCACTTACGACATGACCAGCGAAGAAACCTATTACGAACGCGGGATTAACCTGCTTCACGGGTACCTGACAGAATACTTTGTCGATCACGAAGACTACATCGTGCGAGTTCCAAAAGGACTCAAGAACCTTCACGTCCTCATGGAGCCGATGAGCTGTGCAGCAAAGGCGATCTATCAAGCCTATGAAGCTCAGCGACGCATGAAGGTCTGGAGTCCAAAACGGGCGTTCGTATTGGGTGCCGGACAAATCGGCTTGCTCTCGACCCTTGTTCTTCGACTCAAAGGACTCGAGGTCTATACCCTGGCCCGCGCGAAAGGACCTCACCTGAAGAGCTCCATCGTCGAGGGTATGGAAGCTACCTACGTGGCAACCTCCGAAACAAGCTTGGAAGACCTTACTAAGAAGGTTGGCAAAGCCGACATTATCGTCGATGCGACCGGTTCCTCGAAGATTGCTTTCGGTGCGATGGAATCCCTCGGACACAACGGCGCATTGGTCTGGACAAGCATCACGGGTGGAAAAAACACCACAGCCGTACCCTCGGATAAAATCAACATCGAATGGGTTCTTGGTAACAAACTTCTCCTCGGTAGTGTTAATGCAAACCGCGAACACTTCGAAATGGGAATCCGTGACCTCGCCCTCGGTGAAGTGATGTTCCCGGGAGTACTCGAGAAAATCCTGACCAATCCCGTCAACGGTCTCGATCAATACAAAGAAATGATGCGTCTTCTCGTTGAAGACAACAACGCGTTGAAAGTCTACGTCAACGTTGCAGATGAATAATCGATAAGTTTGAGAATCGATAGGATTTGGAAACAGATCCAGCAAGTTGGTAGTTTTACGAAGAGCAAACAAACGTCACTTCCCGACACGTTTGCTCTTCGACTGGATAGGTGCCTGACATGCAGTGGATCTTGTTGCAGTGGATTAACATGCAGTGGATTGCTGTGGCATCAATCCTAATTCCCTGCATCTGTTTCGTGCTCTGGAAAACAGCTCGCTTCCTCTTGCAACTTCGGAATGCGGCAGCCAACTCTGAACTTGGTGAATCCTCCCAACGCACTTCCTCTTGCTCTGGATGCTCTGGGTGCTCAAGCAACGCAACTGCAAACCGACCTGATGCGGATTTCGGCATCAAACTACTACCGATCGTCACTCTTAAACCTCCCTCAGAAGCACACCTGTCTCCTAATCCAGTCGACAAGAATCCTTAAGTCACCTTCCAACCTAGCTTCCCCACCCCTCCCCCGACCTGCGAGGTTTCTTCATCATGATGCCGTCGACACCTAAAGACATTGCTCTACTGGTTTTCGGGACTCTGTTTTGCTTGGCTGCCATTCCTATGGATAACTCCAAGGGCCAACAGATTCGCCCCCCCAACTACGACGAGTCGGTTGTCCCAAAATTCGAATTACCCTCCGTTCTGCAATCTCCCATTCCGCTCGATATACCATCCGTCGGAAACGATCGTCCAAGAATCAAAACCCCTGCACAATGGCCTGCACATCGCCAAGCCCTAGTCGCCATGCTTGCCGAACAAGAATATGGGTTCTTACCGACCGAAACAGTGAAAGTGACTTCGGAATGCTTCGACGATGCGGACGCCGTCCTCTCAGGCAAAACGCATTCGAATATCCGACGCAGACAGCTTGCCATCACCCTTGAGCGAAACGGCAAATCTTTGCGAATCGACATGATTGTTTGGTCTCCACGAAACCGCGCAAACGCCCCATGTTTTGTCGGTTTGAATTTCCGTGGCAATCAATCCACATGCGATGATCCTAGCGTCCGGCTAACAACCAGTTGGTGCGATCAACGCCATCCAGGTGTCGAGAACAATCGAGCAACCGAACAAAGCCGGGCAAACCAAAGCGAGAGATGGCCGATCGCGGAAATCGTCGATCAAGGTTTCGCCGTTGCGACGGCTCACTACTGCGATATCGATCCCGACTTCGATGACGGTTTCGAGAATGGCATTCATGGTCTTTACCCAGATTTTCGCTGCGATGAGCAACATCCGAATCGCTGGGGATCGATCGCTGCATGGGCTTGGGGACTCTCCCGAATGGCCGATGTCCTGGTACAACTCGACGGTGTGAAAGCGGACGCTTTGCTGGTGGTCGGTCACTCAAGGCTCGGAAAAACAGCTCTTTGGGCAGGTGCAACCGACGAGAGATTCCGAATCGTAATCTCGAACAATTCTGGTTGCGGTGGGGCTGCTCTGAGCAAACGCGCCTACGGCGAATCGGTCGCACGAATCAATACTTCCTTTCCCCATTGGTTCAACCGAACCTTTCGCAAGTACAACGATCGGGAAGAAGCGATGCCTTTCGATCAACATCAACTCATCGCAACAATCGCTCCTCGCCCTGTGTACATCTCAAGTGCCAGCAACGATCGATGGGCGGATCCACTCGGGGAGATGCTCTCGGGCAAAGAAGCTTCAGCGGCTTATGAGCTGCTAGGAAAAGAAGGCTTCGCGGCAACAGAACTTCCTGCATTCAATACGCCGATTGGCAGCACATCAATCGGTTACCATCTGCGAGAAGGAAACCACGATATGTTGCTCTATGATTGGCAACAATTCGTTGCCTTTGCAAAACGCAACGGCTTGTAAACGCCCCCATTGCACCTACAGCATCTCAGCTACCCCAGATCAACACGAACAAAAGGCGCCCCCCTTGTTGCTCGTGTTTGCAAGTAGCTACTGCCTAACTACAGAAGCTTGGGCTCGTCGCTGTTTGTAGCATTACAAGTGAGGTTGCATACGGGCCAACGCCGCATCCCAATCGGCCGATCTGCGCGGCTGATAGACTTCAATCGAACTCGATTGACGCATCCATTCGCGGGCTTGTGCAACGTTTTCGAATCTTCCTAGGGCCAGCATTTGGGAAATCACATTTCCCAAAGCTGTCGCTTCGACCGGTCCGGCGACGACGGTACGATTGCAAGCATCGGCTGTCATTTGACAAAGAAGCTGATTGCGTACTCCTCCCCCGACAATATGGATCGTATCCAACCGGTACCCTAATAAGTCTTCGAGCATACCAAGGCAGATCCGATATCGCATCGCAAGTCCTTCTAAAATCGCTCTGGCGATTGCGCCATCGGTGTTCGGAGTAGCTTGTCCGGTGTTCTTCATATAAGCCAGAACTGCATCCAACATATCTTCCGGGGCAACGAGGGATGGATGTTGGACGTCGAGCCAGTGATGTAACGGCTTGGCTTCCGTCGCAAGGGTTGCAAGCGTAGTCCAATCGTACGGCTTGCCTCGTCGCTGCCAACTTGCACGGCATTGCTGCAAAGGCCACAGGCCGGCGATGTTCTTGAGCAGTCGCACACTGCCGTTCGCTCCACCTTCATTGGTAAAGTTCAGTTCTGAGCACTTAGCATTCAATCGCGGTTCGCTTAATTCGACCCCCATAAGGGACCATGTACCACTGCTGATGTAACACCAATTCGGTTGGGTTTCCGCAAACCCAGAAGCTGGTACAGCAAGCACAGCAGCACCCGTATCGTGGGTCGCCGGGACAATCGTATTTGCTTTTTCGGTCAACCCAATTCGGTTTCGAATGCTGGATCGAACCGGACCGAGACTATGACCAGGCTGCACCGGAGTGCGGAAGAGCTTCGACGGAATCTCCAAACGATCAAGCACCTTTTGAGACCAGCCACCGCCGCCGGGTTGAAGCATTTGTGTGGTAGATGCGTTCGTGAATTCGTTCACCTTTTCCCCGGTGAGCATCCAATGAAAGAAATCGGGGATCATCAAGAACCGGTCTGCAATATCGAGAATCGGGGATTTCTCCACTCGCATGCTGTAGAGTTGATAAAGGGTGTTGATCTCCATGAACTGGATGCCAGTCTCTTGAAAAATCTCTTCGCGGGAGATCTCCTGGAACGCACGATCCATCAGCCCTCGCGTTCGCGGATCTCGATAGCAGAAAGATGGCCCTACTAGATCGTCATTGCGATCGAGAAGCACATAATCGACCCCCCAGGTATCCACCCCGAGGCTGACGATATGATCGCGGTACTCCTCGACAGCCTTCCCAAGCCCCGTTTCTACTTCCTTCCAGAGAGTTAGCAAATTCCACAACAGGCGGTTCCCAATTTGCATCGGAGAGTTTTCGAAACGATGTACATCTTTCAGAAGGATCTGATCCCCTCTCAACTCTGCGGCAATCACACGCCCACCCGATGCACCGAGGTCGATGGCGAGGGCAATATCGGGATGATCCATAGTCGATTGTCTTTCTTAAAAAGATGGTTTTGGTTGAAGCGGTTTACGCGCTTCGTTTGCTCGATGCTTTGATCCCTGCTCGCAATTCGGGATTTCCGATCGCTTCATCGAGACGCTCTAGCACCGTTTGTATCACCGTTAACTGTTCCGGATTCAGCTCTTGAACTTCACCAAATCGCTTCGCGTAAAACGCTTCTGAGATCACTCCCATGTCGAGATTCAAACCTACGCGCTGCAATGAGTGATCAACTACACCGAGAAACTCACGGGGCGTCTCATACGCCGATCTCTGGAATCCCAACCGCTTAAGCTGTTTGCTGACTCGTTCGTAAAACTCAACACGAGAACGAACGCGCTGAAGATTCTCGCCTGAGCGACGAAGCCGTTTAGGAATCAAATTTGGAAATAAAGCAGGAAGTGCTTTGAATAGAATCACCGCGATCATTCCAACGCAAATTATTCCAACCGCCACACGCCAAGAAAACCATCGATCAGGCGAAAGGAATCCACCGACGAATCGGCTATCTTGCATCCGCGTGAGGATCGATTGCAACTGCAAGTAGAAATTCGCGTAGGATCCTTCCGACGTCTCACCAAACAAGGAGAAGAGCCCCCCTTGTTTGGATTTATCCATGTTGATCACCATCTCATTCCACAAATCCTGCATCGCATCGAGTGTCTGAGTACTCGAAACCCGCAATGTCCCACCCGCATTCGATCCATTGACTGGTGGTGTTGGGTCCAATCTCAACCACACCCCGCGCGTTACCCAAACCGGTAGCAATAAACTCGATCGCACAGTGTCTTCGGCTTCTCGAATCTCATTCGCCGTAAAGTATGCTTCCACCCACACATGCGCATGATTTTGCGAGACTTGAAAATACCCTCCTAAATCGTTGTACTCGCTAGGGCGAAATCCAATCACCAGCCGAGTGGGAACCCCCATCGATCGAAGCATCAACGCTAAGCCGCTTGCGAAATACTGGCAATGCCCTCGCTTCTTGTTCAAAATAAAGTCAGCAACAGGGTCGATACCCGGATCGCGAGGCCCTGTTAACGAAAGGGTGTATTCAAAGTTCCCACTGTTGGCGAGATAGTCTTCAAGAAAGAGGGACTTCGAAAGCCGGCTTTGCAACGGCGACTTGCTCGATGCAAAGATCCTCTCCAACTCAGGACGAATGATTTCAAGTGACTGAGGAAAGAACGTCACTTCCTCTCCGTACGTCGACAATGTGCTGGGTTGCTTATCTTCGTAAACATCCGACTGGTCTTCGAGGACTGGAGTCTCCTGACCGACAAGATAAGCATAAGTCAAAAATGAATAGCGTCGTTTTGGAGGCCTGTCGCTGAAAGCTTCGGGCCGAGTATCGATCATTCTCCAATCACGTTTCGCCGTTCGAAACGGAGACTTCTCGGTTTGTGCATAAGGTGGTAAAGCACAGACCACATCACCAAATGGAGAACGCTCGGCGACATGCACCCGAACCGCATCCCGACGAGCCAGTAGATCCGTATCCAACTCCTTGGGCACATGCAATTCTCGAAACGGAACGGAGCGACGTTGGTAATTGTAACGGTCTCCAGGCAACCAGCTCCCTTGTCCTGGCCCATCTGTGTATCGATGAACCACCGTGCCGCGAATATACGGCGGTTGATTGGGTCGGTAGTTCTTGCCCGTCTCCTCGTTCGTCATCGACATCCTAAAAGCAGGTGCGTCGTTTTGAAGAATTTTACCGATCGTCGAGAAAGATATCTGATCGCTAAAACCAACCCGATTACCACCCCAACCCAACCCTTCACCTTCCCAAGTCTCGCTGTATAGACGGGGAAGCATATAGAAAAAGCCGACTGAAAACATCAGCATGCTCAACGCAAATGGGATGATGCTTCGAAACCAACTCGATGGAAAATACCGATCCCCTGTAGCCAATGCGGTGGTGCTCGTGGAACGAAATCTCAACCCAGAAGACCGAGCCGTCGGAATCTTTTCCCGCCCAAGCCAATGCATGAGCCTTGCGAAGAAATTCGTCGATTCGGTCAATGACTCATTGTGACGCTGATACGAAACATATTCCGCCAAAGCCATCAGAGCCGCACTGCCAACGGCCAACACAGGAAGCATCAAGACTCCGTATAGCACATTGTCGTTGACCAACGCAGCAACCACCAACTCCAACAACAGAAAAACACCCCACTGCTCAAAGACCCGCGTTTCCTTTTTCTGGAAAAAAAGCGGAATCTGAACGTAGACCAATAGGTTCCCAACCCAGAGCAAACGGTCTGGGTTCATATTCGTGATGAACTCGTAGCCGGCGAGCAAGGCTCCAAGAATCATTCCCGCATACACCGCGTAGCGATGCAAGGAAAACACCCCAGTGCGGTCCGTAACGTAGTAGGCGGTCGACGAACAAACGATCACCAGGCCAGGCAAATACCAAGAGTTTTGACCAAGCCCTACTAAAAGAGCCGCAATCGCAGAGAACAACCCAAAGCAAAGCGCCAGCCTTCTGAAATTCGATTGCTGATGATTCGCCATCTTAGATTACCTCAATCCTATCAAGCGTTCGACGCGATGAATCAACCAAAGTAACGCACCTAGTATCACCAACAGGACAATCAAAATCCAAGGAGCAAAGGTTGCGGGAAACATCCACTCACGCGTCACTTCCCAAACCCGTCGCCAATCGAGCATCAAGTATATCGTCGCTGCACTTAAATAGGGACCGAAAGGCGTACTTGTATCTCCCGTAAACAACAAACGGACAATAACGATCGCGATTCCGAACAAGGGTGCCAAAAAGAAAGCCAACCACACCACCTGCCAACCCAAAAAAGCTCCCACCATCGCCATCAAAGTCACATCCCCAAATCCCAAAGCCTCCATCCCCAAGACTTCACTCGCGACCATCCGAAATGCCCAAACAAGAAAACCTCCCAGAGACATCCCAACCACCGCGCTGAGCAACCTATCCCATTGCAGATCGCTCAACACGAAATATCCGATCCCCAAGAGCACCCAGCCTGAGAACATCATCGTTGCGACAGAACGCAAATTGATCGCTTGCCAAAATCGCACCCAAGCATAAACAAAGGCTTTTCTCCATCCTCGACGTGTGATCCACGGAAAATCGACCAACGACAAACACCAAATCGTCCAACCCACCAACACGATCACCAACGAGAGGAATGAACCATGTTGCCAAAAAACTGGAGCCGACTCCGGCGAATTCGCATGCAGCGTGCGAGTCACCTGGGTAAATGGCGGCTCGATCAACTGCACCCGCTCAAGCCAATTCCAGCCGTAGAAAAAAGTCGAACCGATCAGTCCGATCAACGTTCCAGGAATCGTGATGCAATCGGGGATCATTCGCTCATCGAAATCGATAAATGTCGCGATGATTAACAAAAACAACAGGATGGAATAAGCCACATACTGAGGCCAAAAAGCCTCCGGTATCAACACACCTTCCGGCATGCAATGCCCGCGTCGCAATAACCAAAACAACACGACGTAACACCATGGAACCAGCAACTCAATCAGTGCTGGGCGTATCCAAAACCAACGACCGAATTCCTTCACATCATCCGTGCGGCGACTCCTCAATAACCAGCCAACTACAGGAACTCGCTCCCATATACTCAGCCGTCCAAGCCCACTCGCGCGCAATTGCCATGAAGAAATCGGGGCGGATGTATAGGACCATCGATAGATACTGTCGTTGATCCAAAGGCTTACAAGCACACCTAGTGAAAAGATGAGCAAGAAGAGCCCAAACGGTTCGAACATCTTCTTCCCTTATTCCATTCGATACAGAACCGATATTACCGCGATACCAAGACGATCTTTCGCTTCGGCCTCACGGGATTATATTCGAATTTTGACGTTAAAGGGTTGATGCAACTCGCCAAACGTATCAAGAACAACTCGGAAGAACCCTACTGTGCGCACTTCGCTCGATACCACTGAGCAATTCGCTCAGATACCTCTTCGGGGCCCAATAACCCTACGTCGATATCCCAGTCCGATGAAACTCGATAAATCGGTTCCCGCACTCGCATGACCTGCTCGATCTCTGCAACCACATCTCCACCAGTCAAACTCGGCCGCGAACGACCCGTGATCTGGTCTTTCTCAAGTCGCGTAGCGAGGACGTCCGTGGAGCAGTGAAGCCAAACTGTCCATCCGCTACGAGCAAGCACTCGGCGGTTCTCTTCTCGCAAAACGGCACCCCCGCCGAGCGAAAGAACATGAGGCGGTAGCGACGAGCACTCTTCAAGCACTCGGCTCTCCACATCGCGGAATGCTTCTTCCCCTCGCGATGTGAAGAAATCCTTGATCGGCTCGCCGATCCTAAGCTCGATTCTTTGATCCAAGTCGAGCCATGGCATACCAAGATGTTCCGACAGCAACTTACCTACCGTAGTCTTGCCACTACCTCGGTAACCGATCAGAAACAAATGATGTCGAGTTCGATTAGCTAACAATCGACTTGATTAAAACGCGGGTGTACTTTTGACGGTGACCGGTCCGCGAGTCGAAGTTCTTGCGGCGGCTGAACTTCTGAATGAAGACCTTCTTGCCTTGCTCAAGACCGACGACTTCGGCTTTGACAACCGCGCCTTCAAGCGTGGGTTGACCAAGCTTTAAACCTGCATCCCCACCAATCGCTAATACGCGATCAAAATCAAGGTTGTCACCTGTCTCGGCCGACTCGCGAAAGTCGATATCCAACAACAATCCTTCGGTGACTTTGTATTGACGGCCGCCGTCGCTAATGATCGCGTACATGATTTTGAAGCTGATCCAAGAAATGCAAATTCCAACAAATTGGGGAAATCTAGGTCGAGGAGTGTAACCTCCCGGCGAGAGTTCGTCGAGTCCACTTTCACGACAACTTCACAGTTGCCCCCCCAGAACTCCCTCCGGATCCGTCGAACGGAGTTCACATCCTCGATTCCTTCGCTACATTTCACTCATGCCAGATTTGAATCCCGCACAAGCCGATGCAGTCGCTACCCTCTCCGGCCCACTCTTGGTCCTCGCCGGGGCTGGGACTGGAAAAACCCGCGTAGTTACGTTCAGAGTAGCAAATCTAATAAAGCACAAGACTGCTCCAGACCGAATTCTGGCGGTAACTTTTACCAATAAAGCATCGCTGGAAATGCAGGAGCGGATAGGCCATCAGCTCAAGCTTCCTAAACGAGTAAAAAAAGGACAAAAAGCAAGTCCGAGACCGCAAATTGGGACATTTCACTCCCATTGTGTGCAAATTCTCAAACGCTGGACATCGGAACTGGGCTACCCGGAGAAATTCACGATATACGACCGAAGCGATGCAGAAAGCGTCGCTCGTACGGTTCTGCGCGAAATCCGAGTCCACGAGAAAACTCTTTCCCCTTCTGACTTCCTAAATATCGTCAGCAGATGGAAAAATGCCGGGGTTCGCCCTGACAAAGCCGATTCGGCAGCAGTCAATGATCAAGAGCATATCGCAGCCAGCGGTTTTCGACGCTACCAACGAGCGCTTAAACTCCAAGCAGCTTTCGACTTCGACGACTTGCTGGTGTTCGCTGAAATGCTGCTGACCGAGAACGAAAAAGTTCGCCACGCCGAAGCCGGTCGCTACGACCATATCCTTGTCGATGAATACCAAGACACCAACGGATGTCAGTACCGAATCATCAAAGCGCTGGCTCAAGACCATCGCAATCTGTGCGTCGTGGGGGATGACGATCAGTCGATTTACGGTTGGCGAGGCGCGGAAGTCAAACATATTTTGAATTTCCGCAAGGACTGGCCCGAAGCGAAGGTCGTTCGGCTTGAGGAGAACTATCGCTCCACCGATGCGATCTTGAACATGGCCAACCGATTGATTGTCTTCAATCGAGAACGCCACGATAAAGTCCTTCGGCCTGCCCGCCCGAACGGCAAGCCACCCAGGGTATTGCAGTTCCCAGGTGAGAACGAAGAAGCCAAAGGAGTGGTCGAAGAAATCGCCGATCGCATCAAACGCGATAAAAGCGTCTCCCCCGGAGATTTCGCCATTCTTTTCCGAACCAATGAACAACCCCGCCCCTTTGAAATGGAACTCCGACGCCAGAATGTTCCCTATGTGATCACCGGCACGCAGTCATTCTTCGACCGAAAAGAAGTCCGAGATTGCTTGGCATACCTCCGCTGGATCGATTCCCCAAATGACGAACTCGCCCTTCTGCGTGTCATCAACGTCCCCCCACGCGGCATGGGGGCTAGCAGCGTCGATAAGCTACTGGCTCAAGCCGTCTCCACATCGACCAGCATCTGGAAAGTGATGCAAGATCCAGCGTTCGTCACAACGCTACCGACCGCCGCGCAGCGCGGTATCGAAAACCTAAAGTCGCTTCAACTTCGGTTCAGCCGCTTGTTCCAGTCTTCCCCCACTGAACCAATTGATTTCGCAGATCCGATTCACTTTACAGATCCAAATGGCTTCACAGATCCTCCCCCTTTCGAAGTACAATATCCACCTGGTGATGCATCCAGTGCAGACACCCCAAAAGCCGAACCCACCCAGACAGAAAATGACGAAGAGGGAACGAGCGATATGGCAAGCGGACTTATGCGTCTGATCGATGCATTGAAGTACCGCGAAGAGATCCAGCGACTGTACGATGACCCAGAAGAGTCCGCCATGCGAATCGGTTCGCTCGAATCGGTTTTCAACGCCATCGCTCAGTATGAATTCAGCACCGCTGATCCCTCCCTCGATGGATTCTTGACCTCCGTGACGCTGACCGGTCGTGAATTCGGTAGTTCTAAAGACAAAAATCAAGGCCTCAACGCCGTCTCCCTGATGACTTACCACAGCGCAAAAGGACTTGAATTCCCGATCGTCTACATGATCGGTATGGAAGAAGGTGTTCTGCCTCACCGTCGATCGATCTCCGAAGAACTCGACAGCGTCGACGAAGAACGACGCTTGTGCTACGTCGGAGTAACTAGAGCCCAAGACGAACTCACCCTGACGCTCCCCCAAAGTCGTTTCAAATGGGGCAAACCTCGCCCGACTTATCCCAGCCGATTCCTCTATGAATTGACCGATCAAGCCGACAATCCCAACCGAGCAAAGGCGATCCAAGCAGCCCTCGAAGACGTACGGCGAGAACGAAAGAAACGCTAGTGGGCTGACTGGACTTGCATCCAAAGCTCCCCCTGCCCTACAAACAACCTGCCGAAAAGTATTATCCCAAGGCAGGAGCCGAATCCCTTTCATGGCAAGTCCCAAGCCCTACAGCAAATCGCCGAAACGGCCCACTCGAATCGACAAGTCGACCGCACAAAGAATTGCGGAAACTCTGCTTCTGTTCGCTCCTGCACCCATCCGCAGCATAGCGTCTACACCACTCGGTTCGAAAATATTCCTTACCGTTGCCACAGGATTGCTAACCACAGGAATGATGTCAATCGACTGGGAAAACGGGATGCCCAAAATCCAATGGCACCGAGAAAATGCCCAACAAGCCAAAGATCAGATAACTCAGGATCTGCAGCAACAAGGTGTACAGTGGCAACAGACGGCCAACGGCCCAGTCGTCTCACACAACGGGCAACAATACCCAGTCCCTGTACAAAACCTTCCAGGCTACCAGAACAACCAAGCCCCGGGATATCCGCCACCACCCCAATACGGCAATCCGAACGGCTACCCAACCGCGTTCCAACAACCGGTTCTTCCGAATGGTACCCCAAACGGAAATTGGTATCCGCCACCACAGCAAGGGCAACCGCTGCCACCAAACATGCAGCCACCAAACATGGTTTTGCCTCCCAACATGCAAAACGGCCCCTACTATCCGCAAAACCCACAACAACTACCACCAGGGGCTTACTCCGCCGGTGGCGGATACGTCTACCCGCCAGGGTATGTTCGTTAACTACCTGTATCGCAGTCCAAGGTTAGAATGACTACGAGAACTTCCTTTCCCCCTCTCTCGTGTGCATTCGATGACCATCGACGAGAAACAGCTCACAGACTCCCTGCAACAACACCCCGCAAAGCCATCGCTTGCGAAGCGCTTTACTACTGAGCCGATTCTCGGGACTTTCCTGGCCGTCAGCCTCCTACTCGCACTCTACTGCGTCTTCCACTTCTTCTCCTCGAAACCAAATCTCTCCAACACACCGTCCACTGCTGGGATCCAAGGGGATAAACCCCTCACCCAAGACCATGCAAAGAGCAAGCACCGCGATCGCCAAGCCTTGAAGGACTTAGTCGATCGACATCTTGCCGACACCCAAAGCGAAATCGAAGCGCTCCATGAACTTGGTTACCCCCCAATCGAAGAACTCTTCCTCCATGCATTCAGCCAAGTCTACAGCTATGCAGATACTTGCTTAGGATGGGGTAGTAAATGGCGTCTGGTTCGTGACAAATTGCCATGGAGCGATGGTACCGAACACCAACGGTTCCTAAAGGAGAAATTCGAAGAGCAGATCTTCTCACCTGGAACGCTCGAAAAAGCGATCCGCCAATCCATCCAAGAGCGGTTCGCAAAAGTTCGGGATCTTGAGAATGAGATGCTGCTGCGAATGCGAGCCGACATCGAAAAGCTTCCTGACTACGATGCGATCGCATTGGGCTCCGAATCAGAATTAACCCTCGGTTTTGAAACGGCGTTTCGAAAAGTTTCGGATACGGCTTCTCAAGATTTATCCTCCGACATTGAAAGCCAGTTAGTATCCCTTGTGGCCGGAGAAGTCCTCGCACAGGTTGCCGTGCGTCTCGGGGTATCGGCCGGCATCCTGGGAACGGGTGCCGCTTCCGGCTGGGCGACTTTCGGCATCGGACTTGTCGCCGGCTTAGTTGTCGACCAGATCGTATCGCGATTGTGGGATTACTTCGCGGACCCCGAGCTGGAACTGGCCATTGAATTATCCAGAAGCCTCTCGCAACTGCGAGATTTAATTTGCCATGGCGATAACCAAACGATAGGGTTAGACGGTCAGTTCAAAAGTTGGAATTCTCAACGCGATACGCTTCGTCGTACCGCCGTCTATGAATTATTTGCCCTGCCGAAGCTACCCTTACCCTCACCAACACCGTAATCCCAAACAACCCGGAGCCTGCATGATGATCGTTCGTAAAATCCTTTGGATCGGGTTGTTTGCCTCGTCGCTGAGCATCACAACTTGCTCCACCACCCTGGCCCAAGGAAAACTTGGGGTTGCACGCGAAGTTGTTGAGCAATTGGCAAGAAAGTTTTCCAAAGAGGTCGCCGACGAAGGAGTCGAAAAACTTACCGCTCGAGTACAAGCCGTACTTGTTCGAACCGGTGACGAAGGTGCTCAGGCAATCCAGCGAATCGGTCCGAGGGCAGTGGGAATCCTCGAGTCGAGCGGTGACGAGATTACTTCTGCTGCCAAGTTATTAGCCAAGCATGGCGACGAGGCCATTGAAGTATTAAACTCGCCGGTCAGAAGATCTCTGCTTACCACTCTCGGAGACGATGCTGGCGAGGTGTTGGTGAAACATGGTGTCGTTGCCGAAAAAGTTCTCACAGCCTCCGGCGCTCCTGCCGCAAAAGCACTTGCAAACCTCTCCTCGCAAAACGCGCGTCGATTGGTGATGCTCGCCGACGATGCCGGCACGGCGACGCTTGCAAGCAATACTGATTTACTCGCACTCTTCGCTCGCTATGGTGATCGCGCGATGGACTTCGTCTGGCGCAACAAACTAGCGCTCTCCACCGGCACTGTCCTAGCCGCCTTCCTTGCCAACCCCGAACCCTTTCTCGATGGAACGTTGCAACTTGCCGAAAGCGGACTCGATTCGTTGACCACAAATGTAGCTAAACCAATCGCAGAGAAGATCGGCAACAACACGCAGTGGACTCTCGTACTTCTCGCGGCCCTCCTATGCGGCTCGCTGCTGATATACTTTCGCAAGCCTCGCAAAACTCCAGAAACAACTTCCAAGTCCTAGAGAATACAGAGTATTGCTATCGTGTTCCGATCCCCCGCAGTGACTTTAAACCGGCTATCCCTTCTAAACTCTTTGCTCGTCCTTTCCTTGATAACCGCCGGTATTATTGCGAGCGACGCCGCTGTGCTTGCGCAATCAACCGCAACCCCAGCACACGACATACACATCCAAGAAGGATTCAAGGTCGAACTGGTCTACTCTGTTCCCCGAGAGCAAGGCTCCTGGGTCGCAATGTGCTTTGATGATCGCGGAAGAATCTATGCTTCAGACCAAGGAGCACGACTCTTTCGAGTGACTCCTCCGGATGCAAAAACAACCGACGATTGCAATGTAGAAGTTGTTTCCGATCAGTGGGGCCATTCTCAAGGATTGTGCTTCATCGGTGGGGCACTGTATGTCATTCAACACGGGAATCATTCCGAGGAAAACTTTCGTCCAGATGTTTTGCTCAAAATCGCAGACACAGATGGTGACGACAAACTTGATTCAGCCGTTCAACTTATCGAATTCCCCCGCGTGCGTGGTGATGCGGCGAATTGGGTGGAACATAGCTTGCATGCCGTAATCCCCGGGCCTGATGGAAAATCACTGTACATCGTCAGCGGTGATCGCAATGGATTACCATGCGACAAGGGAAAAGTCCCGAAACACTGGAATCGCGATAGCTGGGGTTTTCAGTTCACCCATGAACCCTATTCTGGGGGATGGGTGATGCGGACGGATTTGGACGGCCAAAACGGAGAATACATATGCATGGGACTGAGGAATTGCTACGACATCGCCTTCAACCATCACGGCGACTTGTTTACCTACGATAGCGATCTTGAAAACGACTTCGGGCTTCCCAATTACAGGCCCACCGCGATCCGACAAATCCTCAGCGGTACCGATAGCGGCTGGGGTGGTCGCGCTGGGGAAATGTTATGGAGTTGGACTCCGCAATGGGAAGATATCCAACCACCTCTAGCGAACATCGGACCAGGTTCACCGACCGGCATCTGCTTCGGTTACGGTGCGAAATTCCCAAGTCGATATCAGAATGCATTGTTTGCATGTGACTGGAGCTACGGGCGAATGTTCGCTGTTGACCTAACCCCCAGTGGCGCATCCTACACGGCTGCTGCTGAACCTTTTCTCAGCGCACAAGGTCTACCCATCGCAGATGTCGTCATCTCGCCCATAGACGGCGCGTTGTACTTCTTAACCGGTGGACGAGGTACGCAATCCGCCATCTATAGAGTCAGCTACACAGGTCCACAATCCACCGAGCCTTTGGCAATAACGAAAACAGATGCAGTAACTGCACAAGCTCAGCATTTACGCAAAGAATTAGAGGCTTTACATGGCCAGCCATTCCCCCAAGCCGTTGACTTCTTATGGCCACACCTCGGACATACGGATCGGGCTATTCGAGCCTCTGCCCGCATCGCGCTCGAGTGGCAGCCCGTTTCGGAATGGAAACAGCGTGCAATTAACGAACCGAATCCCAGAATCGCGCTGCAGGCCCTCCTCGCGCTGTGTCGCTCTACAGAACCGGGTCGCTCTACAGAACCGGGTCGCTCTATCCAAGCTGAGATAATCGACGCAATAAAGCGATTGGATTTTCAATCGCTTAGCAACCAAGAGCAAAGCTGGTATCTAAGAATCATTACAGTCGCATCGATTCGGCACGGTATGCTTGAAGAACAAACCGCAACGGATCTGCTCAGTCGCGTCATCTCGACAATTCCATCCTCCGATCGGCATGTGAACCAAGAGATCGTCGCAATGGGTGCCGCGATGAATAACCGATCCATCCTAGAACCAGCGCTGAACCTGTTAGAGGCCAGCCGCTCTCAAGAAGAACAAGTCCATTATGTTCAGGCTTTGACCGCCGAGGGTCTGAAAAGTGCTTGGACACCCGAGCTTCGTGAACGATTCCTGCGACTCGTCGTCGATCGAGTTCCTCATTGGAAAGGTGGGTTCACCGCTCGAGCGCGCAGAGACCAAATGCTCCATCTCGCAACGCAATTGCTCGATGAGAACGAACGAATCAAGTTCTCTGAACTCCTCGAGCGTTCTAAACAACCTACTGCTCTGATCCCCAAGATCGACCGCCCGTTTGTACGCAATTGGACTCTCGATGACTTAACACCAACGCTTGATCGTCAACTCTCTGAACCTCGCAATCTTGAGAACGGCAAAGCGCTTTTCTCGCTGACTTCTTGCATTGCTTGCCATAGCTTTCAAGGGGAAGGGGGACTCGGTGGGCCAGATCTAACCAATGCATCAGGACGCTATAGCGCCTTGGATTTGCTTGAGAACATTTTGAATCCGAACAAAGTGATCAATGAACAATACGGTTTGCAAGTTTACATGCTCAAAGACGGAGAGACCTTTACCGGTCGTACGGTGAACATGGCCGGTGATACAGTCATGGTCGCAACGAATCCCAACGACCCAGGAGGTAGTGAAGTACGATTCCAACTTAATGATTTAGAGAAATCAGTGCCGTCTCGGACCTCGTTGATGCCCGAAGGCTTGCTTAACACCCTGACGCACGAGGATATCCTCGATCTGCTTGCCTACATCCGACAACGATAGTTTCTAATAGGTCAAGCGTTTTGCAGGCCATTCAAGCGAGATCGCCACCGATAGGGCTGGCGACCTCAGCTTCTTGTTGAATGACACCTACGAGAGTACGCGTACGAGCCAACAGATTCAATTGCGAACTTCTATTCGTAGATCGGGAAATAACATCCGAAAGCTTGCTCGCAAAATGCTCCTGGATCATTGAATCGTTGCCCGCGATCAAGCCCTGAAATCGTATTCATCTGATCCTCGGTAAGTGCGAAATCAAAAACCTGGAGGTTCTCTCGAAGTCGCTCTACTTTTTGCGTCTTCGGGATCACCGCCGTCCCACGTTGGACACCCCACCGTAAGACCACTTGCGCTGCAGACCGTCCAACCTGCCTTGCAATCTCAACAACACTCGGATGAACCAAAACCGATTCACTCTCCTTTGCCATTCCCAATGGTACATACGAAGGTGCCCCCAGAGGCGAGAAAGCAGTAACAGCGATGGACTCTTGGTGAGCATAACGAATCAACTTGGGCTGTACCAAATAGGGATGCGATTCGATCTGTAACACAGAAGGTCGAATCGATGCAGTTGATAGCAAGTCCCGAATAAGCGAAACACCGAAATTGCTTACGCCGATACTCTTGACCAAACCCGCCTCGACCAATCGCTCCATGGCACCCCACGTCTCTGCAATCGGAACAGCATCGGGAATCATCTTCGCAGGCTTCGATTCAGGATCGAAAAACCAACCCGCTGGATAACGATGCTCGAAAGGAACATACGCCAAGGCGATCGGAAAGTGGATCAAGTAAAGATCGAGGTAATCGACTCGCAAGTCTTTTAGCGTCCGCTCACAAGCGGCTCGTACGTGCGATCCGCGATGATAAGTGTTCCACAGTTTACTTGTAATCCAAAGGTCTTCGCGATCACACAACCGATCCTTCAATACCCGCTCAATCCCCTCCCCGACTTGCGGCTCATTGCCATAATCCGACGCACAATCCAAATGCCGATAACCCGCTGCAACAGCATCGATCGCCATCTGGCTCGTACTCTCCTTAGGAATCTTCCAAAATCCTAATCCCACACTAGGGATCGCTCGGTGAGCAAGTGGAGCAGAAATCAGTTCGTTGGTTAAATGGGTCATCTTCACGGCCTTTCAAGGATGCTTGTGGGAGTCTTTCTACGAAAAACTCGGCGAGGCGGGGGGGAAAAACGGTCAAGCAGTATTGCCTAGCAGGGGGGAGTAGTGCAAGCTACACAGCGTCTGGAGTTCGTTAGTTTTTCTGAGAATATCGCGGAGAAGACCTCACAGTGAAAGCCACATTTCGAGCCAACTTGATCCACTCGCTACAACTAAGTTTGAAATCCTCAGCTCAAAGAGCTGCACTGGGAACTGCAATCGCATCAAGCCTGCTTGCCACTGGCGGCTGCAACTCCGAGAAACCTGCCAAGGAAATCAGCGCCGAGAATAGTGGTTTTCGCCCAGCGGATACCACATCCCCAGCAAAAGCCCCCTCCGGAACCCCGTCACCCGCAGCGTCGACCGCGAAAAACGATCCAGCCTCCACGGATAATCCTGCAGCCAAAGCCCCCTCGCTCCCATCCTTCGTTCCTGGACAAGCCGATCCGGCATTGGCTCAGAAGAGCTATATGACCCTTAAAATGGTCGAATCCGACAAACCAGAAGCGATCCTGGCCTTTCTCGGTAGCATCGATCGTGCCATGCGCGAACTTCAAACCGATGCAGGTCAACGACTAGTAAACACAGATGTCGTCATCAGTCGCGGAATGGACCTAGCCCGGATGAAACAATCCGCCGCAGAGAACTTGCGAAACATCGCTAGCACCCCCGACCAAACGGCAAAAGGATGGATCGGAAAACTCGAAGCACTCGCGCAGATGGCGGCTTTCAAAGATGTCCCATCGGCCGATGAACTCAGAAGCCTTTCCAAACAACTCAGCGAGAATGAAGATGCACGGGTCGCCGCACTCGCTAACCGCTTGCAACTCATGACCACCGTCATCGACTTCCAGAATCAATCTGCCAGCGTCGATCAAGTCCTAGGACTCGCAAAGGGTTTGCTCGAAAAAGCAGATCCGAACGACCCATCGCTCTTTATGGCCATCGCACAAGCCGCCAAAGCCCTAGATGCTGCTTCCGCAAACAATGCTGCTGATCCTAACGCTGCTGCCGATGCAAACACGACGGACCCTAATGCTTCGGCGAAAAGCCCCAGCGCCGCCGCTTGCGATGAACTCGTCAACGCTGTAGAAGCCAAATACCGAGACGTACCAAACCCGAACCTCGGCATGAACGCTTGGCAAATGAAAATGCAACGCCTTCCTGACTTCGAGAATTACCTGAAAATCCTCGATACCCGGCAAGCCATGGCGGCCGATCCTGCCGCACTTACCGCAAGCGCCAAGAGCCTGATGGAAAAGATCCCCTCACCTTGGACCGCCTTAGCTCTCGGCCAATGCGCAACGCAGTTCGAATACTCTGGAAACCTCGAAGTCGCAAAAAGTCTAATCGATATCGCGGCAACTCAACTCGAATCAACCAAAACCCCAGAACTCAAAGAACAACTTGAACTTCCTATCAAAGGCTTTCAAGTCAGGTCACAAGCTATCGGCAAGCCCCTCGACTTGTCCGCACTCGTCGACACCCAAGGCAAACCCTTCGACAAATCGAAGTACGAAGGAAAAGTCGTTCTCGTGGACTTCTGGGCTACTTGGTGCGGTCCATGCATCCAAGAAATTCCAAACATCAAAAAGGTCTACGACGAAAAACATGCCGAGGGATTCGAAGTCGTTGCAATCAACCTCGATGATCTTCGCTCTGACCTCGATGCATTCCTCGCACAACAAGAGACACCTTGGAGTGTCTTCGTCAGCGGAGATCCTACCAAGTCCGGTATGAACACTCCCCTTGCCCAAGACCTAGCTATTTCCGCGATTCCCTTCACGCTCCTGATCGGACGCGATGGAAATGTTGCCGCACTTCACGTACGCGGAAAAGCCATCGAAACGAAAGTGGCTGAACTACTCTCCGGTCGCTAAGTAACCTGGGTGAGGCTCGGTGAAACTCAATGCAAATCGTCATTGTCCTTATCATCATCTCTGCCGTATTACTGTCCCAAGTCTTTGCTAAGGCTTGGGACGCAAAGCGATTCGAGAGCATCAAGTCCTGGGCGACCGTAAAAGGCTTAGAAGCCTTCTACTCCCTTCCCAGAAACGATGCAGAAAAGCTCTTCTGGTTTGATGTCGCCAAGAAAGGGGCTTCAAGCACCACACGTTTTGTCGTTGTCGCCGAAACCAATACCACACGCATCTGTGTCTTTGAACAACGCTTCACAAGTCAATCGGGCAAAAACAACTCGACCAAAAACGCAGTGATAACCATGGTTCAAGACCGACGCATCAACGCTCCGTCAGTCTCCATTGTTCCTCGTCGGTTCCTCTCGTCCCTATCCAAACTTATGGGGGCTACCTACATCGAATTTCCCGATGTTCCAGAATTCAATCAAAAGTTTATGGTGCGAGGAAAGTCAGAAGAGTCCATCCGGGCGTTTCTTAAGTCAACCGTCCTTTCAAAACTCGCTTCGATCCCCCCCATGGAAATCGGGTTTCACGAAGACACGCTGGTGCTTGTGAACTGGGATACGAAACTTCAAGCGGCTGAGATCGAATCCTACATGCGAAAAGGGCTCGAAGTCTTGTCTATGTGCCGCACAGTTTGACCGCCGCCGCAATCGCTTGACTCATTCCCCCAAACTCAGCGATCCCTTTCCAAGCGATGTCGTGGGCTGTACCGTGCGCGACGCTGGTCCTCACGATTGGCAAGCCAAGCGTAATGTTGACAGCTTCGAACATATCGAGAAGCTTCAATGCTATGTGCCCTTGGTCATGATACATCGCAACCACCGCATCGAATTCACCTCGGGCCGCTCGAGGCATGAGGGTATCGGTCGCCCAAGGTCCCGTCGCATCAATCCCTCGCGATTGGGCTTTATGCACTGCAGGAGCGATGATGTCGATCTCTTCGCGTCCAAACCGCCCTGACTCCCCGGCATGTGGATTCAGTGCCGTGACTGCAATGCGAGGCCTACCTCCATCGCTCAGTCCACCTTCCCCCACGAACTTTCCTCGACTGCGAGCAAGCAACCTTGAGAAATAAACATGGGTCAATTCGATAGTCCTAATGATGCTCTCTTCGGTGATATGCTCGAAAACCTCCCGCAACGCCATGTGCAACGTAACGTGAATGACTCCCAGTCCATAAGGCCCCCCGTGGTTGGGCTTACCCGGAGGCAAGTACAACATCATGGCAGTCGAGTCCACGGAGCATAAGTGAGCGAGTAACTCGGTATGCCCAGGCCAATGATGCCCCGCAAGCTCCATCGCTTTCTTCTGAAGCGGAGCTGTTACCATCGCTGCTATCTTGCCGCTATTGCATAACTCTGCCGCTTGTACCAAACAATCATAAGCCGCTTGACCTCCCCTCGCATCGATGCAGCCATCACGCGCATCTTGCGACTCACGGCTCGCTGCTTCTAAACAAGGCACAGTAACCGGATCGTTTCCCAAAGCCTCTGGTAACGAACTTAACAACTCAGCGACCTGAGCCCAATTCGCACACCCTTGAAATTTAAGCCTCAACGCTCGCATGTCCGCAGCACGCTGCATGATCGCTGCACGACCGATCACAACAGGACTGTAATCAAGCCTAGCCGACCGGTCCCCAAGCGCACCGGCAATCACCTCAGGCCCAATCCCAGTTGGATCTCCCATCGTAATGCCAATCAATGGCTCGGTCGATCTCATCGATTGATCCCGCATGTTTCGAAAATATCTGTTACTGCAATCACTAGAAACAAATCCACACCTGGCTCACTCCAAAACTACTTCTTCGAAGCCCACAGTCGATCGATCGACTTAGCCAATTCTCCTGGTCGAGTAGCTCCTATCCAGCTATCGACGATCTTCATGTCCTTGTCGAGCAACATCGTCATCGGATACAGGAACCCCTGCCGCCCCATCAAATTCGCTAGCTGCACCCTCGAGTACATTACCGGATCGCAGTACACAGGCGCATCCCCGCCAACTCCCTGCAAATAATACTTCGTGTCGAACTCCAATTCCTCCAGGTTCTCTGGAACAGTCTGACCACACGAAACACTGATGATCGCCAACCTCGAATCGTCCTTGTACTGCTTCTGTAACTTGATAATCTCCGGATACTCCGAAACACAAGGTGGACACCACGTCCCCCAAAAATGCACAAGCTTATACTCAGCTCGCGACATCCTCTCGCTCGCCCCTTCCGATGTATTCAAAAGTGGCTTTAGATCCAATTCCCCAACCTTCTGCCCAAGAAGCTTATTGCGTTCCCGACCAATAAAAATCAGGATGCTTATCCCGACAAGCATAAAAAGTGCTGCGTAGACGAGGTACCGATAGGCCGTCGCCGATGACTTTGTTGGGGTTACCGCTGCGTCGTTTACTGCATCCATTTTGGTGGCTAACTCTGGTTATGAAACGAGTTTCATTGGTGATGACAAATGCGATTTAAGGAGGAAACAGAAGGTTTTAGCATACAATCGACCGCTCCCACCCAAACCAATAGTATGATAGCCATCAAAGCAACCTCGCACAGGGTCGAGACATGAACTTGATTCCACCCGAAAGTCTGCGACAATCATCAACGTCGACGGAATTGCTGACGACTACGGATTACCTGAAGGATACAGGAAGATACTCATGCGATGCCCTTTTTGCGGAAACGATAACGACGGAGTACGCGATTCGCGAAACGTGGAAGACGGTCGCGCTATTCGTCGCCGTAGATCCTGCAACCATTGCAAACGCCGCTTTACTACCTACGAACGAGTCGAAGGACTTCTGCAAGTCCGTAAACGCGATGGAACCTGCCAAGACTTCAGTCGCGCAAAGATCGAGCGGGGACTTGCTCAAGCTTGCTGGAAACGCAAAATTAAACCCGAGGATATCCAGCAAATGGCAATCGAGATCGAAGCCCATGTGCTCGATAACTACGAGCGAGAAGTAACCTCCGAGGACATCGGTAATATCTGCATGGAACGCCTGAGAGACTTCGACGAAGTCGCGTTTGTCCGATTCGCAAGCGTCTATCGGAGCTTTCGCGACGCGCAAGACTTCGTCAAGGAACTAACACCAATTCTACCCCAACGAGAACCTCGCAACCCCCGCTAATTGCACACCCCCCAGCAATCTCTGCACACCGCCCCCGCCCCCCACAAAAACAAAACATCCTCACGGGCTAATCCTAAAATCATCCTGGGCTGCATTCACCGGGCTATTCGAAACCATCCCCGGTCTACCGAACTCTGTGCCTCTGTGCCTCTGTGTTTCCGTCTTCCCGTGTTTCCCCCCCCTACGGCAACTTCAGCGCATCGCGAATATCAGAGAAAACAGCATCCTCAGCCTGCATCCCGTCCACAGATCGAAGCTTTCCCTGAGATGCGTAGTATTGAACCAACGGCTTGGTCTGTTCATGAAACACTCGCAAACGCTCCCGGATCGTCGCATCATTGTCATCCGCACGCCCATCGGTCTTCGCCCGCTTAAGCAACCGCTCGATCAACGCTTCATCATTGACCCGCAATTCCAATACGGCATCGAGAGGGCGCCCTAATTCAGCAAGAAAATCGTCAAGCATCTGAGCTTGCACCATTGTTCTCGGAAACCCGTCGAACAACGCCCCACGCTCGCACTGCGAGCTCTTCAACTGCTGCGATACAATTCGCATCACAAGATGATCAGGAGCGAGCTTACCAGCATTGATGTAAGAGGCGACATACCGCGAAAGAGCTGTATCTTGCTCCATCACCGCTCTCAACATCTCCCCGGTCGAGAGATGTGGAATTCTAAGCGAATCGACCAATCGCCTACACTGAGTCCCTTTGCCTGCTCCCGGAGGGCCGATGAACACGATCAGCATGACTCGCGGCCCTTTCTACGATTCTAGGACTCCAACAGACCCTTGTAGTTCCTCATCAGCAAGTGACTATCGATCTTTTGGATCAAGTCGAATGCTACGCTAACTGCAATCAGCAAACCGGTACCACCGTAGAACGACGCCACGGTGAAAGACACGCCAAATTGCGAAGTGATAATCGTAGGTACGATAGCGATCAACGCGAGGAACGCAGCACCGACATACGTAATGCGTACCATGACTTTCTCAAGGTAATCAGCAGTACGCTTGCCTGGCCGATAACCGGGGATAAACGCACCGGAATCTTTCAAATTCTGTGCCATCTCGGTCGGATTAAACATAATCGACGTCCAGAAGAAACAGAAGAAGAAAATCAACAACACATACAACACGTTGTAAGTGAACGACGATCCGGAATTAAACATCGAAGACGCTTGCTGGAACCAGCTCGATAGCGTGCTCCAAATCCCCTCTCCGCCCGCAAACGACGTCGCGAGAAGTCCGAAGATCATTCCGGGAATCATCAGGAAACTACTTGCGAAGATGATCGGCATAACACCCGATTGATTGATCTTCAATGGCAGAAACTGTTTGGTTCCTCCAAACGTCCTACGCCCACGTACGTGCTTCGCACTCTGCATTTGGATCCGTCGTTGCGCCATCGTGATAAACACGACCCCAAACACGACCGCGATAAACAACCCCGCCAATACCGCTAGAACGTCTGGACCAATGGTTGTACCGTTGTTACCTGTCAACGAACTCGAAACGTTTTGACGCAAATCCCACAATGCGCGAGGCATCTGAGCAAGAATACCAGCCATAATCAGCAACGAGATCCCATTACCAATCCCGTATTCGTCAATTTGCTCACCGAGCCACATCAGAAACATGGACCCAGCGGTCATGATCGCAACCGCAGTTAGCTGCCAACCAAACCCTAAGGTGCTGGAGTTAGCACCGAAAAATTGAGAAGACACCGTGGAGTCTTGCCCACCGATGGTGAACTTTAAGTAAACCCAGCTTTGCAGAACGCAAATCACTACGGTCAAATAACGTGTGTACTCATTGATCTTCTTACGACCCGCAGAGCCTTCTTTTCGAAGATCTTCGATCGGACGCCATACCGTACCGAGCAGCTGGAAGATAATAGAAGCAGAGATGTAAGGAGCTAAGCCCAATCCGAAGATTGTTAGGCTTCGCAAGTCCGTCGCGGAAAAGACCGCAACCTTGTCCATAAAGTTCTTCAGCTCACCAGTAACAGCAAGATCCGACTTCAAGACTGGTAACCGCACGTGATAACCGATGCGGTAAACCGCCAGGAGAAACAACGTCAGAAGGATCTTCTGACGCAACTCCGGGATTGAAAACACGATTTTAAGTTTATCAAGCATGTTTTCGATTTTCCTCAATCGAATGGGTGTCCATTGCCCAAAAAAATAGCCGACGGCACCTCAGCACCGTCAGCCACTATTGTTTCATCAATTCGTTAGCCTGCCTAGAGCAAAGCCCTATTAGCCCTTGTTGAGCTCAGCAACTCGTTGCTTCGGCGTTCGCTTGGCAGCAACAATCTTGACCGATCCGCCAGCAGCTTCGATCTTCTGCTTCGCAGATTCGCTGATCCGGGTGACGACCAAGTGCAACTTCTTGGTAACTTCGCCGTTGCCGAGAATTTTCAGTTCGTCGAAGCGAACCTTGACAACTCCCTTGTGTCGGATGTCCGCAGGTGTGACTTCCGCCCCGTCATCGAAAGCACCATTGATTGCTCCGACGTTTACACCCACTACATCCTCAGCGAAACGGTTGTGAAAACCACGCTTTGGAGTACGCATGTAAATCGGTGTATCACCACCATTAAACATTGGGTGACGGCTGTAACCGCTACGGGACTTATGTCCGTCACGACCCCGACCCGATGTCTTACCGGTCTTGCTACCAACCCCGCGACCAATTCGTTTGCGTGGTCGATTGATTTCCACGCCGTTGTTTACTTCTTCTAAATTCATTACAGGCTCACCCCTCGTAGGCGTTCGACGTCTTCCCTGGTTCTCAATTGCGACAACGCATCAAAAGTTGCTTTGATCAGAACCGTTGGATTATTGGATCGGAAACTCTTCGTGAGAATATCTTGGATTCCCAAAGCCTCGCAAACGGAACGAACAGCTTGGCCAGCGATGATCCCCGTACCAGGGCTTGCTGGCATGAGCAACACGTGCGCTGCACCGAACCGTCCGGATACCTTGTGAGGAATCGTGCCGTTGATGATCGGAACTTGAATCATGGCACGACCCGCAGCTTTTTGTGCCTTGGCCACGCTGGGGGGTACTTCATTGGCTTTGCCATATCCGTAACCAGCCTTGCCCTTGCCGTCTCCGACAACCACCAAAGCCGCGAAACTGAATCGACGCCCCCCTTTAACAACCGCAGCACAGCGCTTGATCTTCAAGACGCGGTCGATTTGGGCATCACCTTGGTTGGTTTCATTTGACATGTTTCGAATCGTACCCTTGCTTCCAATATTCCCGACTTGGTTTGTTCTTAATATTAAAACTCGAGACCGGCTTCCCGGGCTGCATCCGCGAACGCAGCAACGCGTCCATGGTATTTATACGAACCACGGTCGAAAGAGACTGACTTGACTCCAGCCTTAATCGCTCGCTCGGCGAGAATCTTACCGAGTTTTGCCGCTGCCGTACAGTTCCCACCGTACCCAATTTCGCCTCGAAGTTCCTTTTCGGAGGATGAAACCGAACACAGCGTCTTGCCGGCTTCATCATCGATGACCTGACAGCCGAAGTTCTGGAGAGATCGGTACACACACAGACGAGGACGCTCTGCGGTTCCTCGAACACGCTTGCGCACTCGGAACGCCCGACGTTTCCTTTGCCCATCGACAACTTTGCGAATGTCCACTTTTCAACCTCTCCAAACTCTATTTTGCTCTTTGGCCGCCTGAACCTACCGTATCGAAACTCGATTACGTAGCACTCTTGCCTGGCTTGATCTTCACTACTTCGCCGACATAACGAACGCCCTTGCCCTTGTAAGGCTCTGGCTTTCGCAACGACCGAACTTGGGCTGCGAACTGCCCCACCGCTTGCTTGTCACAACCCGACACATTGATGTGTGTTTGATCGGGACATACCACTGTCAATGTTTCTGGAATCGGAACTACCAACTCGTTGGCAAAACCAACGCGCATGTGGAGGTTCTTCCCCTTGATCGATACTACGTATCCAACCCCTTGAACTTCCAACTTCTTCTCGTAACCAGTCTTTACACCAACAACCATGTTGTTGATCAAAGCTCGGGTCAAACCGTGAAGGGCCTTGGCGGTCCGTTCCTCTGTATCTCGTGTTACGACGACGCTCTTACCGTCCTCACCAACTGCGACTTTAACTTCGTCATTGTGGGTAAAGCTTAATTCGCCCTTCGGGCCTTTCACTTTAATCGTTGCGCCGTCCAAGCTGACCTTTACGTCCGCTGGAACTTCAATTGGTTGTCTTCCGATACGCGACATTTAACTCTCTCCCGGAATGTATACCGATCGTACAATCGGCAGTCTTCCAACGTTTTTTGCTTCTACTTCGTCCACTGCATCTCAACGATAACATCCGCTAAGACACCCTTAAGCAAGCTGCACTAGCTCACTTCAGCTAAAATTTCACCACCGAGCTTGTGCTGGCGTGCTTCGCGGTCGCTATACACACCCTTCGAGGTACTGACGATCGATATACCTAAACCGTTGAGGATTGGCTTGAGTTCAGTGCACTTGACGTACACACGGCGACCAGGCTTGCTGACCTTGCGAACGGATTGGATGATCTTCTCCCCGTTCGGACCGTACTTCAACTCAATCCGCAACGAATTAAAAGGCTTGCCTTCTACTTCGCTGTAGTCCCAAATGTAACCTTCTCGCTTCAGCACATCGGCGACGCTCTTGCGCAAACCCGATAGAGGTACATCGACGAAAGGTCGTTCAATCCGAATTGCGTTCCGGATACGTGTCAGCATGTCTGCGATTGGATCGTTGATCATTATTCTATTGCCCTACCCTACCAGCTTGACTTACGTACACCAGGGATCAAACCTTTATCCGCGAGCTGCCGGAAACAAATCCGACAAATTCCAAACTTGCGGTACACAGCCCGTGGCCTTCCACAGAGCTTGCAACGATTCTCACGCCGCGTCGAAAACTTCGGCTCGCGATTCGCCTTTGCGATTTTGCTTTTGCTTGCCACTGGATTTTTCTTCCAATCAAAACGTTGTTACGAACTATCTGTGAAACCGATTGCTTAAGATCGCTCAAACCTAAGCAGTTTTCTTTTTGGGTGCTCGGAACGGCATTCCAAACATCTCCAACAATCGACGTGCATGGTCATTGGTGCATGCCGAAGTCACGATGGTAATGTTAAGCCCTTGAGCCTTCGCAAACTTTTCGTTGCTCAACTCAGGGAACACCAACCATTCGCTCAAACCCATCGAGTAATTACCGTGACCGTCGAAAGCTGTGCGGCTAACCCCACGAAAGTCGCGAACACGAGGCAATACGATACTGATCAATCGATCGAGGAACTCGTACATCATCTCGCCACGCAACGTGACTTTACATCCGATCGCGACCCCTTCGCGAAGCTTGAATCCAGCGATCGAGTTCCGAGCAAGGGTATGTACTGGACGTTGGCCAGTGATTTCTCCCATCGCCTCGGCTGCCAGTTCCAGGAACTTCTTGTCCTGCATAGCTTCCCCAACCCCCATGTTAACGGAGATCTTCTCAATCTTGGGAATCGCGAAAACGTTCTTAATCCCAAGCTCTTCACCGAGCTGCTTTTGGATGTTTTCGATGTAGTGCTGTTGAAGTCGAGGCGCCATCGCGTCGTTTCCTCTTGGATTTTTCTTTGCTAAATCTATCGTCTAAATGCGTAACTGGTCGCGAACCGTTCACTGATTCGCATCGACCCGAACTATTAACCCTTCGCGGACTTAGCTGGAGATACAACCCCAAGCTTCTCGCCGGACTTCTTGCTGTATCGAACCTTCGATCCATCAGCTTCGATTCGAACCCCAACCCGCGTTCGCTTGCTGGTCTTAGGACAAACCAACATCACCTTCGAGGCATCAAGCGGAGCTTCCTTCGAAAGCCGTCCACCCTGAGGGTTACGCTGCGATCGCTTCACGTGTTTGTAAATACGATTGAGCCCTTCGACTACAACCTTGTTCGCATCGCGGTCAACAGACAGCACAACCCCACGTTGCCCCTTGTCCTTGCCGGAAATGATTTCTACCAAGTCTTGTTCTTTGATAAGCATCGTTACACCACCTCGCTCGCCAATGAGACGATCTTCGTGAAACTCTTTTCTCTCAACTCCCGAGCCACCGCACCAAAAATACGGGTGCCACGGGGATTGTCGTCTTTGTCGACCAAGACAACCGCGTTGCTATCGAATCGCACGTAACTTCCATCGGCTCGGCGAGTCGGCTGTGCAGTTCGGACAATCACGCCCCGAACCACCGCTTTCTTCTTGATTTCGCTACCCGGAATGACGCTCTTGACTGAGCAGATGATCACATCACCGATTCCGGCATACCGACGCCGTGTTCCACCAAGCACCTTGATGCACATAACTTCTCGTGCACCGGTGTTGTCTGCAACTTGCAATCGGGTTTCTTGTTGTATCATGTTCTTCGTCTTTCAACCTTAGGTTTTCAACCCCAACGCTATTTGCAACCTGCTCCGCCCCGAAGCAAATTGCACTTCGCAACCTTATCCCTTAGCTGCGGCAGTCTCGCCACGAAGAGCCGCGACGTCTACTTCGCGATTCTTCTCTACCACGCGGATCAACTTCCACCTCTTAAGCTTGCTCAACGGACGGGATTCTTCAATCTCGACCTTGTCCCCAGCCTTCGATTCATTGTTCTCGTCGTGGACGTGACACACCGTCTTACGACGAACGATCTTGGAATACTTTGGGTGACGTACGAAACGCTCGATCTCGACTCGTCGAGACTTGTTCATCTTGTCACTCTTTACAACACCAACCAAAATACGTCGCGCCATGTTTCCGATGTCTCTCGTTTATGCCCTGCCTATTATGTCCGAATCTCTTCGCTTCAAGAGCAAGCGGCTTCCTATTAGGAACCAACCAAGCTCTTTCAATTCCCATCAACCGTCCAACCAACCCTAGCCGTTGGGCTTCGAAGCCTTCCGAGCTCGCTCGCCTTGGATAGTCTTTACCCTGGCGATCAAACGTCGGTTCTTCTGCGTCAGTGTCGGTACATCGACTCGATCCGTCTGAGATTGCAAACGCAAACGAAACATGGTCTCTGCGGCTTCCACAGCCGTGAGTTCCAACTGCTCGTCACTCATCTCTCGTAATTCTGTTGCCTTCATTTGCGTCTCTCTTCAACCTTTGCGAATTTACCGCGAATTGCAGAAACGCTAATCGCTTCTGCAATACTTATGCTCCGATCCGGCCTTACGCAGGACGGCGTCGAACTAGTCGCACCCGAATCGGCATCTTTGCTGCCAAACGAGCGAAACACACTTTAGCTTGTTGCTCCGAAACGCCCCCTAGTTCATAGAGAACAGTTCCAGGCTTGACTACTGCCACCCAGTACTCCGGTTCACCCTTCCCCTTACCCATCCGGGTTTCAAGAGGCTTCGATGAAACTGGCTTATCTGGAAAAACTCGTATGTACAAGCGACCTTCACCACGAACGTATTGGTTTGCCGCGATACGGCCGGCTTCGATCGTCTGCGCTCGGATCCAGCCACCTTGCAGGCACTGAAGACCCCAGTCGCCGAAGACGACCTTATTGCCGCGAGTCGCGTTACCTTTTATACGTCCTCTTTGGCTTTTTCGGTGCTTGACCCGCTTGGGCATCAGCGCCATCGTTGTTGTCTCCCGCGTAGGAACCTTGATTTACCCATACCTGAACTCCGATATTCCCTTGCGGGGTCGAAGCTTCAGCGAAACCGTAACTAATCTTCGCTTGGATCGTGCTCAACGGCAACGCTCCAGCGTTCGCCTTTTCACAGCGAGCCATTTCTGCACCGCCGAGACGGCCAGAGAGTTGGATCTTAATGCCCTTCGCTCCAGCATCCATCGCGGTCTCAATCGAACGTTTCATGGTTCGGCGGAAACTCGCTCGCTTTGCTAGCTGCTTGGCAATGTCTTCGGCAATCAACTGAGCTTGAATCTCAGGTCGATATACTTCCTCGACCTTCAAGTTCACTCGACGACCGATCAAATTTTGTAGTTCTTCTTGGAGGACTTCGATCTCAGTCCCCTTCTTACCAATAATCAAACCAGGCTTGGCCACAAAAACATGCAACCTGACCTCGTCGCGGGTTCGCTCGATCTCGATCCGATCGATCCCCGCTTCGCGATACGCAGGCTTGGTTGGGTGATTCTTGATGAAGCTCCGGATCTTCTGGTCTTCAACCAAAAGCTCGGCGAACTCTTTCTTGCTGGCATACCATCGGCTCTTCCAGCCCATAACGATGCCGGTGCGGAAGCCAATTGGGTTTACTTTCTGTCCCATAGTTCTCTGATTCCTACAGTTCTTCCAACCGCTTAAGTTCCACCGAAATATGACTGGTACGCTTCAAGATCGTAAAGGCTTGGCCTCTGGATCGTGGTTGAAACCTTTTGAACATCGGTCCGCCATCGACGCGTGCGTCGACAACTACCAACTCCTCAACTCCGTAGGAGACCCCTTTGTTCTGCTCGGTATCTTGCGCACTACCGACTGCACTCTGGATGACTTTCTCAAGCATCCTGGCGCCGCGGTGTGGCTGATAACGAAGAATCTCTAACGCTTCGTCCGCGAACTTACCTCGAACCAAGTTCGCCAAAGGTCGAACTTTTCGAGCGCTAATTCGCGCGTACTTGTGTGATGCTCGGTAAGCCATTGCTATGCCTTGTTCCCTGATCAATTACTTCTTGCCACCCTTGCCGCCGTGACCCCGGAAGGTCCGGGTCGGTGCAAACTCACCGAGTTTGTGACCGACCATATCTTCGGTAACAAACACTTTGATGTGAGCTTTGCCATTGTGCACCATGAACGTCGCTCCGACGAACTCTGGAACGATCGTGCAACGTCGCGCCCAAGTCGTGATCGGTTGGCTGCTGTTCGTCTCACGCGCCTTCTGAAACTTCGCAAAAAGCTTCGGATCTACGTAAGGGCCTTTTTTAGTCGAACGTCCCATCGCTTATCTTTCCTAGTTCATTCCCTAGCTAAGCTATTATCTCAACTTCAATTGACCATATCGCACCGACTTGCGGCGGCGAATGATCGACGCATTGCTTGGCTTGCGGCGTCGACGGGTGAATCCACCCTTCGCCAACTTGCCTGTCGGACTGACCGGATGACGTCCACCCTTGGTTCGCCCTTCACCACCACCGTGCGGGTGATCGTGCGGGTTCATCGCGGTACCGCGAACGTGTGGTCTCCAACCCTTCCAACGATTCCGACCGGCTTTACCGATTCGAATCGCGTCGTGTTCCGAATTACCCATCTTTCCGATGGTGGCTCGCCCTTGACTTGGCACCCGGCGAACTTCGCCGCTCGGTAGTTGCAACTGTGCCCAACCACCCTCACGTGCCATCAAGACGGCCGAGGATCCAGCGGATCGGCAAAGTGCTGCACCACGACCTGGTGTCATCTCAACGCAGCAAACTTCCGTTCCAGCAGGAATACTCTTCAACGGCAAGCAGTTTCCAAGCGTCGGAGGTGCACTCGGCCCATTGAGCAGCACATCCCCCTTCTTCATGTTGTCCGTTGCCAAAATATAACATTTCTCACCGTCGGCATATACAACCAATGCGATCCGTGCTGATCGGTTTGGATCGTACTGCACGGAATCAATCGTCGCCGGAATTCCATCCTTCATCCGTCGAAAATCAATGACGCGGTACATTCGCTTGTGGCCACCACCTCGGTGCCGCGCTGTAATGAACCCCTGGTTGTTGCGTCCGCCTGTCTTCTTCTGCCGCTTGAGAAGCGACTTTTCAGGCTTGGCGCCCGGTGTCAATTCTGCGAAATCGCTTACCGACGAATTTCTTCGTCCTGGCGATGTCGGTTTGTGAATTCGAATGCCCATTTTAAACTTTCCAGTATTCCGTTTCGATTGGACCCTGAGTTTGCGTTATTCGGTGAACGATCTTAGAAGAAATCAATCTTGTATTCCGAGCCAAGCTTCACGATCGCCTTCTTCCAAGCCTTGGTTCTTCCTGCACGGGCTTTGTATCGCCGAGCTTTACCGTCACGGTTTTGCGTAGCGACCGCTACGACCTTGACGTTAAACAACTCCTCAATCGCACCCTTGATTTGAGTCTTTGTAGCAAGTGGACTCACTTCGAAAGCATAACGATTCTGTCGCGTTGCCTTGTGCACACCCTTTTCGGTTACCAACTGTCGGTAAACGATCTGGTGTGGCGTGAGTTCCATCGATGTCTTCGGCGGCTGTTTGGCCATCTCTTACTCTCCAATTTTCCAAAACTGTTTCTGGAAATTTCGCTTGTTGTCTTGTCGTCGGTTTGTTCTTACAGTTGCTCAATCTTGCAGCGGACACACAGCAAACTATGCACCAGCTCGCGACTTGATCCAATCAAGCGCCTCTCGCGTCACCACCAACTTGCGAGGACGCAAGATCGACAACGCATTGAGGTCACTGACAGGACTGATTGTCAAACCCTGAATGTTTCGACCGCTCAGGTAGATGTTCCGATCGTTGTTCGCAGTAGCCAAAGTCTTGGTTACACCCTCAAGACCCAGAGCCTTGAAAGCGCCAGCCAAAGCCTTCGTCTTCGGTGCCTCCATCGCAATCCGATCGATAACAATCACCGAACCTGCACTGATCTTGGCTGCGATCGCCATCCGCGTCGCACCCTGAACCGCCTTCTTAGGAAGCCGATAGTAGTAGGATCGTGGCTGACGACTGTTCGCGTGACCACCACCGCGACGAACCGGAGTACGCTTCGCACCCATCCGTGCATTACCCGTACCCTTTTGGCGATACATCTTCTTCGTTGAACCAGAAACCTGGCCGCGACTCTTGGTCTTGTTACTACCCTGACGAGCATTAGCCAAGTACATCACGACAACATCGTGCAACAACTGCTTGCTGATCTTCGGCGCAATAGACGCCGGATCGATGTCGTAATCACCGACCTTATTTCCTGACAAGTCGTATACTGGAAGCGTTACCATGATTGATCCACCAAAACTTTCTTGACCCATGTTCGCTTTGCAATTCGCATCGCGTTTTTGTTCTCAGATTTTGCCCTGCAGACGCCGACCAGCCGACATCCAAACCAATCGACAGCAGAGCCATCTATCGGCACTCCAACCCGCGGTCAACTAGCCAACTTTGTTCGTCTCGCGAACAATGACGTAACCACCAGCAGGACCAGGAACAGCGCCCTTGACCAAAAGCAAGTTATTCTCGACGTCCACCTTGACAACCTTGAGGTTTCGCATGGTCACTCGGTCAACACCGTAATGACCAGCCATCCTCGTACCCTTGCGGACACGACCGGGATAAGTACCAGCTGCGGTACCCCCAGGATGGCGGTGTACCTTCTTTACACCGTGCGTAGCTCGCTGACCGGAGAAATTATGTCGCTTCATCCAACCAGAATAACCACAACCCTTCGACGTGCCGGTAACATCAACCGACTTCACGCCATCAAGAGCAGCCACCAAGAGCTCTTCACCCACACTCATCGCCGGAGCACCACGAAGCTCACGCACGAATCGCTTTGGCTCGCCTCCCGCCTTGGGAACAGCCGCGACACCAGCAGAAGACAGCTTCTTCTCACGCTTGCTGGAAATCGAAGCAATATGGCCTCGCTCAGCACGAGAAGCCAACCTGCGGGGCTTATCCAAAAAGCCCACCTGCACCGCGTCATAACCGTCGCGATCTAACGTCTTGACCTGCAATACCTTGCAAGGACCCGCTTCAATAACCGTTACCGGCACGATGCGCCCATCTTGCTCAAATATCTGAGTCATACCGACCTTGCGGCCGAGAATACCTTTTCTCATGATCAAGTTCCGTAAATCGCCACCCACCGGGACCCACCGCACCTTCAGCACACCCGAAGACGGTTGTTACCCAGCAGGCATCCGCACCATGCGAGAAAACCTTGTGGAAAATACTTACTATCGCGACGTTGCTTTGATTTTGATATCAACGCCAGCGGGCAAGCTTAATTTGTTCAACGCTTCAATCGTCCGCGCTGTAGCCTGCTTGATGTCGATCAATCGCTTGTGAGTACGGATCTCGAACTGCTGACGAGCTTTCTTGTCAATGTTCGGTCCGGAGAGTACAGTGTACTTCTCGATTCGTGTCGGCAATGGAATCGGGCCATGAACCTCCGAATGCGTTCGCTTCGCCGTCTCAACGATTTCCAACGCACTCTGATCGAGAACTGCATGGTCGTAAGCTTCCATGCGGATTCTGATTACTTCATGGGATCCAGACACTATTTCCTACCCTTTACTTAAGCCATTTTCAACGCGCATCGCCTGTTCGTCGGCCAAGAAGGTCGTAATAGAGACACTCTTCGCCGGTCGACAACACGCTCAAACAAGCCCTGATGTGGACGAGGGAGCAAGAATGTACGGGGAGATTGTTTTTCAGTCAACCGCAAACAGATGTTTTTGAGTTCGTTTCGATTTCTTTTTGCTAGCAATTCGGTTGGATTCGTCGGATTTCAACGATTTCCCAGCCTTTTACGGCCTTAAAATAAAATCAGCCTGCTGAGTTTTTCTCAACGGGCTGATCTATTTTTCGTATTTTTGAAGCCCGGAATTTTGCTCCTAAGCCGACTTCAGTCTCCCACGACGCAACGGATTAATTCTCTAAACCCAATCCAGCTCCCCCGCCAGGAGGGCCTCCGCCGCCACTACCGAGTCCAAGCCCACCGGGCATCCCCATCGGTGGACCACCTCCTCCTCCGAGCCCAAGCCCACCAGCCCCGCCAGGACCACCACCCATTCCAGGTGCACCGCCACCACCATCGAGCCGCAATGGCCCTCCAAGTGGTCCAACGGCGGGTTTGTCAGGTGTTGTGTACATGGAGTAGTTGGTAAAGTCGTCGAACTCCCGTAGCACAATGATGCGCCCTGTCTCGGGATCCAAAGCGATTCCCTCGCCACCCGTTTTCAAGAACGGATCTCGCGTCGGCTTGGTCTCTAAAGGAATCATGCCATGCATATCAATCACGGTCGCAAGCCCCTTCGATTCCCGCTTGTCAACCGCTTTGATCAACTTGGAAATCGGATGAATCAATTCCAAAGGCTGCTCCTTGCCACCTTCGCGATTTGGCAACCCGAATACATATCCGCGAACTGCCCCATCCTTACGCGGCAAAAAGCTTGCCAACTTCGGATCATACTCGGCGAACACCATCTCAGCCTTCGGCGGAGAAACTTCAAAAGGCTTTCGCTGCGCATCCGGAGCATAGGCTACGGCCATCTCTCCCATGTAAGCTTCCGCTACTCGCTGAGTGGAAATCGGATCCGATGGCTCGGACCAGCCGGTCTTACGGGCTGATTTTCGTTTGAAAACAGTCGTCTTTCCGTCCTTCTCTTCTGGCTTAAACGCCTCGCGGTCCTTGCGCTCTTGCTCCAGCAAATCCTGAACGCGTTTGAGCGTGCCACTCGCGGAATCAAGCAATACTGAACGTGGCTGAACCGAAGCAGCAGCAGGGAAGTTTGGATCGACCATAAGCAATCGGACACGGTATCGGTACACGCGGTTCGCCTTGGCATCGAAATCGTAGAACCTTACAAGTTTGTACTTGGTCGATGGCAACTCTCGAGGAATGTCTTCCGATGGCGCACCGCCACCGGGACCCATTCCACCGCCAAGCCCCATACCACCACCAAGTCCCATCCCGCCTCCGGGACCACCACCGAGCCCAAGTCCGCCTGGAGGGCCACCGCCGCTTGGAGGACCACCTCCACCATAACCGGAAGGAGGTCCGCCACCACCTGGCGCTCCGCCCCCACCGTAACCTGCAGGCGGTCCACCCGCTCCTGGTGCACCACCTCCACCATAACCAGCTGGGGGTCCACCACCACCATAACCTGCAGGTGGTGAGCCACCGCCGGCACCACTTTCGGGTTCCCCTGAGCCGCTTTCACCCTCAGTATTTCCAGCACCACCTCCGGCGAGGCCAAGCCCGCCGAAGCCACCCATCATCCCACCACCTAAGCCGCCTGGGGCTCCCGCAGGTGCCACTGGACTACCCTGCCCAGAAGCAGGAATATCGGGGTGACCAACCGCATTGCGGTAGTTCTTAATGAGAATTGGAGGTACTGGAATCGTGATGTTTGGTGTCGTCCAAGCCGCATCGGCAACTTCTTGAGAAGTACCGAGCCAAACGTTTTTCGCAAGCTCCGTTAGACGTTCGGAACCAGCGTTGGGCAACGGCTGCCAATCACCTTCCGCTATGGCCTTGTTCGGGTCGTCTGTAACGTCTACTCGCTCGACTTCAAACCCAGAGTAATTCGGCGTATCCCGCCCTGGCATCAAGTTTCCACCAGGGGATAACTTGCTTCGGTACTCTTTCTCAAGCTCTTCATGGGGTGCCAATGCCGTAACGGTTACAAACCCCAAATCGCGAGGCCCAATCGCCCGACGACGAGGGTCGCTCGGCGTCGAAGCTCCCAAGGTTTGCGACGGAAAGCCTTGATCATATCCCGGTGCTAAGTAACGCTTCGCATTTGTATTCGCGCTCGCACCGCCAAAACCACCCATCCCTGGAGGTCCGCCCATGCCGGGAGGCCCACCAAAACCAGGAGGTCCGCCCGAACCCGGAAATCCCGGAGGTCCACTCTCTCCTTCTTTTCCGCCCGGCATCGCTCCGCCTCCTCGCGGACGATCCTCGCGCTTCTTTGGCTCTTCACGCTCCTTCGCATCCGGTAGCTTATCAAGAAAGTCGATCAGCTGCTGATTGGCGGTCCCAACCACAATTGGTCCGTAAAAATACGACGCCATCAAGCTCTTTGCAGGGAGAATCTCAGGGTCGGATCGATAGCCAGTAATTCGCGATCCTGGCAAAGGGATCTCTGGGCGATACAAATCCTTCGGTATGATTTTCGTGGACTCAACCGACTTCTCGGTGTAGCTCACGTCGGTTATCCCCTTGACCCGAGCTTCCTCGTCTTTGATCGCATCCCAGTGGTTTTCGCCAATCTGCTTTAACACCTGCTGCGATTTGTCCGAAAGCGTCGAAGGCTGCTTATTGGCATCGAACCCCTTGGTGGAAAATCCAAGATAAACCAACCCTGCACTGAGCAAAGCAATCAATGCAAAGACAAATTTCTCTGCATGATATAGCATGAATTCTTTAGCATCGAAATTCCCTTTGGATTTCGATTTGCTCTTCGCCGCCTTCTCAACTGGCTGGCTTTCACTTGCGGCCGACTCGTCTTTGTTTTTCTTCTTTCCAAACATTTGAAAGGTCCTTCCTAGTTGTTACCAGCCGGTGGATTGCTACCAGCCGGTGGAGCTGGAGGTGCGGATGAAGGGTCGGGTGAAGTTGGCGCTGATGGATCAGCCGGCGCGCTCGGATCAACGGTCGATCCGGGAGCTGCCGGCGCACTGGGATCAGCCGGCGCACCGGGATCAGCAGGAGCACTCGGATTTACGGGCGCATTGGGGTTAGCCGTCGCACCGGGATTAGCAGGTACCGATGGATCCCCAGGAACGCTCGGGTCTACCGGCGTTGCAGGTGTATTCGGTGCTGCCGGATTCGCATTCTCTCCCGCCGCGGGAGCCGTTGTAGATGGTGTAGATGGAGCCGCTGTAGACGGATTAGATGCGGCAGGATTCGACGCTGCATCGGCCGGAGCAACACTTCCCATCGGAACTCCTGCTCCAGATGCTGGTGCGTTGGTATTGGTCCCTCGAAGATTCGCCGGCGGGTTGTACAAATAAACCAAACCGTAGATCTCGATCGGAATCTCCCCCCGGGTGTCTGGTGACTCCCCAGCTCCAGGCATGCCCGGCATGCTCGCTCCTCCTCCGCCTCCTTCTCCTGAATCGTCTTCCTTGAAGCTTGCTCCCGCCCCGCCTCCGGTTCCCATCGAAGCCGCACCGCCGGGGAACCCTGCTCCACCTCCAGCAGCGCCACTGGCAGCCCCAGGGGCTGCTGCCGCATCTGTGTTGTAGCGAACCTGGAGCACTTCAAGCATCATCTTGCCGTTTCCACACTCGGTGATCAAACGACCAATCTGCGATTCGTCAACCTTCAGTCGCATACGAACCGGAATCCGCTTGGCTACTGCAATGACGGCATCGTTGGCATTTTGCAAACTCATAGCTGTACGAAGTTGCGCACCGGTCAAGGGTTTGAACGAATTGTCGACGTAGCGACCATCCGCAGGGTCACGGCGAGCTGGACCCGCACCGCCGCCCGGCATCAAGCCACCTTTTCCGCCACCCATTCCACCGTATCCAGCAGGAGCACCACCAGCTCCACCCCCGGCATATCCACCAGGAGGCCCCCCACCCATTCCAGGCATTCCACCCATCATTCCCCCCATCATGCCACCCCCTCCGCCAATCGCATCAGCGCCGGCCAAGGCTCCTGCATCGCGACTCGCACGCGCTCCCCATCGAATGAACTCGATCTCACGCACAATCGCCTGGAAATTCTCTTTCGCTTCGCTGTTCGTATTGGCCAAAATGTCCATCAAACCACGAAGCAACCAAATGTCTTCTTGCGTGTAGTAGATTTCATAGATCGATGGTGGTGTCGGTTTTGAGAACCATGGCAAAGCATCGGAGATGATCTCCTTTTGCGAAGCTTCGGACCATCGAACTAAGTCCCGCGTGGGCTCGGCTGCTTTAGCCCCAGGACCCGTTGAGAAGCCCCCCAATCCAGGAGGAGCAAAGGAACCGCCACCTCCAGGAGGCTCGAATCCACCACCACCCGAGAGCGATTTCGCGTCGAGTACGAACTTCCAACTACTGCCGATCTTCTTTGCCAACGCAGGAAACTCTGGCTCAATATATCCCTTGTAAACATCGCGATCGCGGACAGTTATCTTATCCAGAGGCTCAGGAGCCTTCTCGGGCAATGGAAACGGGACTTGCTTTTCAAATGGACGAAGTCCATCGAAAATCTCGCGTGTCTGAGGAAACTGAAAAGCAGACTGCGGCCAAGTCAAGAACTCTTTTTGACGCTCGTACTGGAATTTCCAAGCTTGATCGACATCGTCCACCAAGCCATTTAGCCGATTTTCCATCTCCTTGTGAGAGGAATCGTTCGGATGCGTAGAAGTCTTGTTGCTGACTTCATTGATCTTGCTAAACGATCCATTCAGAGCATTGATTCGCTGCGTAATCGCTTGGTCTAGCCCGCTTTTTACCAAGTAAAACACAACAGCGGATAGCAAGAGCACTAAGCCGCTGATGATCCAAAAGGAATACTTCGCCGCCTCTTTCAGATAGCGTTTCAAGTCGTCCATGGTCTAACTCTTTCGTCAACTGTTAGTAGTTTTGGTTTGCGGAGATTCGAGTCCGTAGTTTTTTATTCTAAGCCAGTTCTTTATCCCAAGTTGCGAGGTCAAACCAACGCACCTTGCTAAATTGCAACGACCTAATCTTGTGGGGTGCTCTCTGCCTCAAAGTTCCCAGCAGGCGCCGACGAAGCCGCTGCAGGTGCTGCAACTGCCGGTCCGGTAACACTTGCCAACGCACCCGGTTTCCAAGCAAATTGAACGATAAAGTCAAATTTGGGAGCTTCAAAGTCCGGCGGTACCAAATTCCCTTGATCGTCTTTCAAAGGATCTTTATTGCTTCCGCCCTGAGAACCACCACGACCAGGACCACCTCCTAGCCCAAGTCCAGCACCACCACCTGGTCCGCCAGGACCTCCGCCGTCAAGCGAAGCCCCAGAACCACCACCGGTCCCAAGTCCGGCAGCACCACCGAAATTCGGACCCCCTGAACCGAGTCCAAGCCCCGCTCCACCTTTGGGCGCCAGCCCTCGCTCTTCCATCAAGCGAGCATACTCTGGGTTCGGCAACCGATACAAACGATTGGGCTGTGCGGCTCGGTTTCGAAGAACCGGCCTGCGAATTCCCAAGTCATACATCGTGATCTCACGGACTTCTCCCGGCTTGCTACCAGGCAGTTTTACCGTGCCGTTTTCAAGGTACTCAACGAGATAGTTCGTTACGTGCGCTGCACCTTCACGCCCTTGCTTCTCTTTTCCGTTGTAGAAATGGTACCCTCTAAGCTCAACGACCCAACCTGGTCCAGTCGGATCTGGATCCTTCTCGGGAGCCCTCTTGACCTTCGCGAAACCCGCTTGCTCACGAGCCTTTTGCTCTTCTTGATAGCTGTCTTTCAAATCCTGCTTGTACCATCCAGCAAGATTATCGTAGTACACTTGCTCGATGCGAGTGATATGGAAATCCATACGATCTTTGTACGGAAGTTCCTGTGGGGTTTTTTCCATCAACAAGGGATCTCTATTGAGAGACTGCTCGACCGCTTCGAACAATTCCAAGCAAAGTAAACGCTGCTCGGCTCCCTTGCTAACTTCTGCACCCACAGAGCGATAAAGGTTCAATTTCCCCTTGTAATCCTCGTCCTTGGCGATTTCGTCCTTGGATCTCTTGTCGGCATTCGTAACCGCCGACTCTGCGCCTGACCAAAGCTCAGGTCGAACCGGGCGGTAAACTTGCCCAAGCATCGCATGATGGGTGGCCATACCGACGAGAAGCAACGACAAAGCACCAACTGCCCAAGGCTTTTTGTTCCGTATGACCCGATCGATCACGATATCGCGAGGCAACAAATTCGTTCTCATCGGCCCGCGATTAAGCATTTGAAGGGCCAAGCCGTACACGACGCCAAAAGCTGCCGCGTTTTCCTTAAACGGTTGCGCACCAAGGACTTCAGCGCCGGAAAGCTTGGGGAACTTATCGAAAAGCTCGACGTCCATCCCAAGGTTCTTGTTCAAGTACTGAAGCAACCCTGGCATCTTCGCCGTGTTACCCATCACCAACATCCCATCGATATCCGCTTTCTTATTCAATGACTTGAAAAACGCGAGAGAACGCTGGATTTCCGTTACCATATCGTTGAAAACCGGCCGCATAGCTTGGAAAACTAACTTCGGATCGTCGGCCTGCATGGCGTTCTTCTTCAAGTGCTCCGCTTTAGCAAAAGTCAACTTGAGGTCTTTCGTCAACTGCCGGGTGAAGTGATTCCCGCCGATAGGCACACTTCGCTGCCAAATTCTAAAACCGTTGGTGACGATCAAGTCGCTCGCATCGGTACCAATACTAAGCAAAACGGTGTTTTTCTGCGGAGAATCCGGATCGTACTCTTCGTTTGCCATCCGCTCGGCAAAGCGTTCGTGTGAGATCAAATTGTAAAGACTCATCGGCGCGAGTTGCACCAAGTCGATATCGATCCCTTGGTCCCGATAAGGCTTAAGTGCTCGAAAAACCGCGTCCTTCTTCATCGCGAACAAGCCAACTTCGCTCTCAAGCGCGTAGCCATCTTCGATCTGGGCTCCTTCCATCTGCTGGAAATCCCAAATAACATCGTTCAAATCAAAGGGAATCTGCTGCTTCGCTTCGTACCGAACGATATCGCCGATTTTCTTGACTTCCACCGGCGGCGGCTTGAAGAATTTCGCAAGACCACTCTGGCCAGGAACGCTCACCCCGATCTTCGTCGCACCCTTGAGGTCATTGCGGGAAAGAAATTGGCTCAGAGCATCGGCTACCAACGCTTCTGGTTCCGCCTCAGGTTGCGAGAGGATTTTGGGATACTCGACGTAGTCAAATGTGTCGGCGACTACCTGATCCCCCTCGGCGTGACACCTCAAGGCTTTCAGGGAGCTTTGACCAATTTCTACCCCCCAGACATGCTGAATCTTTTTCGCCATAACGCGAATTCTCCGAAGACCCTCGAAAAGCTGACAATCAGGAAAAGCACAAGCAGGCCATCCGATAAGGAAGACCTCTTGAAAGCTAGTCCTACTAGTATGTTATCGTGGAAATCATGGCACTGTCAAAAGTTTCCCACTTGCATTCCCAAAATTGTCATTTTTCTCTTTCTCGCACCGATATTCCCCGCCCAATCGGGACCGATGTTGCGCTTCGCCCCCCTCGCCTTGTATCCCCATCGCGATCCCCCTGGTACATTGACATCTAGTTAGTTGACATCTGGAAGTATGGCAAAAAGTCTCACACGAGTTTTTCATCCGGGATTGTGCCATCCAAGAATCTTCATGAATCTTCCGGACCACTGGCGTTGTTTCCATCGCAAGGAGGGCTTCACCACTTTGAATCGCCAACCACAAACACGCTTGAAATCAATCCGCCTCGGACTCGCTCCAAGCGTGTTTCCCTGCACAGGTGTCGTATCAGCAACACGGCGTTTCTTGGCAACACGGCGTTTCCTGGCAACACGGCGTTTCCTGGCAATAATCGGCTTCTCGGCCACTTTGTGCATCTCGGCGGCCGCACTAACGTCCTCAGACGCATCGTGCTTCGGCCAAGAAGCAGCATCGCAATCTCAACCGAACTTTTCCGAAGTTGCGAACCAAACAGCTCCTCAGGGGGGCGATGCTGAAATTGTCGGCTGGATCGAAAAACTCGGCTCCGAAAGCTACTCGGAACGCTTAGAAGCCCAAGGCAAACTTGAATCTTTTGGCTCTGCAGCCTTGGACTGGCTTCGCATTGCCACCGAACACCAAGACCCACAAATCGCTTCTCAAGCTCGATTCATGGTGCAAAGTGGCAAGTTCTCAATCGATGGCCAAAACACCCCGTTCGAACTCCGAAAACTCTTGGATCGCTACGAACCTGCCGATTTCGAATCTAAAGCCAAATTGATTCGCAAACTTGGACTGCTCGACAAAAATCTTGGCGTCAGCTACCTGTGCCGAATCGCTCGCTTCGAATCGAATCCAATCCTTGCAAAAGTCGCCGCTATCGAACTTCTGCGTCGACTCAGTCCATTCGAGCCCGCCACAACCCTCCCCCCACCTTCCGATCCACTCGATCCCTCTGCCTCCTCCACCGATGACATCCCCAGTCTGGCTTCGATCATCCTCGAAAACCTTATCGGTTCGAAAAGTCAGCCAAGTCGATGGCTGCAACTCGCTTTCGAACGGAAAGAAAACTCGGAATTTCCGATCGAACAATGGATGTCAATCATAGAACAAGAAGAAGCCCTCTTCCTCAACACTCACGCCGACACTTCGCTTCAAGTCCTCGCCCCTTTGATGCGATGGGTGGCCGAACAATCTTCCCTTGAGCCCAAGCAACGAGATCAAGGCATTTCGGTAGCCAAACGCCTCTCCCTCATCACCGCAAACCGACAACTTGCAGTCCTTCCTCAAATCGACTTCTGCGAATGGGCTCTTCGCGCAAACCTCCCGGAAATTGTTCCATTTCACTACGCACAAACGGCTACGCTGTTTCCACAACAAGCCCCCGCATTACTGAATTACCTGCTTGCAGAAAGTTTCTCCAAACAGAACAAATCGGATCTAGCGAACCAAGTTGCGAAGATGGCAAAAAGCCGGCAACGGATCGAATTGTCGATGGACTTCGAAGTCCTCTCGATCCTCGGCCAACCGCTGAAACCACCCCCAGTAAACGAACTTCTGCTGCGAAGCAATAATCAAGACATCGAACGAGCCGGTGTGGCCGAAGCCCTGATCAATCGAGGATCCTTTGAGTGGGCCGAAGCAGAACTGCGAGAATCGCTCGGTGGACGTGAAGACTCGCCCGAATTCGCTACCATCCTCACGCTGACATTGCTCTCTCAGATGCTTCACGAACTCGACAGGGATGCAGAAGCATCCGATGTCCTTGAAAAGTTTGCTCAACGTTATGAAAACGAGAGACTCTTTCAAATGCAGACGGAGACCAATGGAGCTGACATTCCTTCGAATTACCACCTTTTCGCTGCGAACGAACTGGCCAAAAATGGCAAACATGCCGAAGCCCGCGAGAGGTATTCGAAAGCGATCGAACTCGCTCCTGATAACGTCGATGCGCTGATCGGACTCGCTCGGCTACCCGAGAACGACGAAGAAAAACAAATGCGACTACAAGATCAATCCGAAGTCGTCAACGCGCTGAGAAATGAAATCGAAGGTGTAGATCGCGATTTGCGACTCGCTGCCCCAATGTTTCAAACAAGCGAAAAACGCCGACTGGCCAATCAACTCAATACCTTCGCTTGGCTCGTCGCAAACACCCAAGGGGATCAGCAAGAAGCACTATTGATGAGCCGCCGAGCTTGCGCTCTAGCACCTGACCGGTCAGCCTACCTAGATACGCTCGCACATTGCTTCGAGAAACAAGGGGACTTTGAAGCAGCCTTGCGAGCGCAACGCAAAGCGGTTGCGCTCGAGCCACATCAACCTTCTCTGCAACGCGCTTTGAAGCGGTTCGAAGAGAAGGCCAAGGAAAAACGAAGCCAAAACATTCCTGCAACGAAGCCCTGACCCCAGCGTCCTGATAGCTCTTTCGTGTCGAGCTACTATTTCATGTCGAGGTATCTTTAGTGCCGAGCTACTCTTTCGTGTCGCTCGAGAGCAATCGGATCGAATTGCCACCATCGTTGAGCAACAGACCCGCATCGCGGTAGATGTCAAGCTTCTCACGGGTGTCCTCGATGTCGAGGTTGCGCATCGTAAGCTGGCCGATACGGTCGGTTGGAGTGAACTCCCCTTTACCACTCTCCATGGTTAGTCGCTCCGGCTTGTAGGTCAAGTTCGGACTTTGGGTATCGAGCAACGAGTAGTCGTTGCCTCGACGAAGCTCAATCACGACCGTTCCCGTAACCGCGCGAGCGACCCAACGCTGCAAGGTTTCTCGCAGCATCAGGGATTGCGAATCAAACCAGCGACCTTCATACAGCAGTCGCCCCAAACGCCGTCCCATATCGCGGTACTGCTCCATGCTCCCTTCGTTGTGAATCCCAGTAACTAGTCTCTCGTAAGCGATATAAAGCAACGCCATACCCGGGGCTTCGTAGATCCCCCTACTCTTCGCTTCGATGATCCGGTTTTCAATTTGATCGGACATCCCCAACCCGTGACGACCACCGATCGCGTTCGCTTCCAACACCAAATCGACGTTGCTTGTGAACGTCTGTCCGTTCAACGAGACGGGCAATCCGTTCTCAAATGTGACTTCAACCGTCTCGGGGGTGATCACGCAATCTTGCTTCCAAAACGGAACACCCATGATCGGATCGACAATTTTTATCCCCTTGTCGAGCTGCTCAAGATCTTTCGCTTCGTGTGTTGCACCCCAAATATTCGAATCGGTCGAATAAGCTTTCTCTTTGCTCATCTTGTAGCCCAAACCTGCTTTTTCTAGCAGTTCAGACATTTCCTTCCGGCCCCCAAGTTCACGGTTGAACTGCTCGTCAAGCCAAGGCTTGTACACTTGCAAACTCGGGTTTGCCAAGAGTCCATAGCGGTAAAAACGTTCGATGTCATTCCCTTTGTAAGTACTTCCATCCCCCCAAATGTCGACGCCATCGGCCTTCATGGCTTGCACAAGCATCGTACCGGTGACGGCTCGGCCGATTGGGGTCGTATTGAAGTAAGGCATACCTGCGGTGGTGATGTGAAAAGCTCCGCATTGCAGGGCGGAAAGCCCTTCGTGAACCAATTGCTCCCGGCAGTCGATCAGCCGAGCTAATTCCGCTCCACATTCCATCGCACGCTTGGGAATATCGTCGTAATTCGCTTCGTCCGGTTGCCCCAAATTCGCCGTGTAGCAGTAAGGAATCGCACCCTTCGCACGCATCCAATAGATTGCCGCGCTGGTATCGAGGCCACCGGAGAAAGCGATCCCGACACGCTTGCCGACGGGCAGTGATTGCAAAATCTTGGACATAAACGCTTTTTCTTTCTAAGGGATTCGCACGAGTAAATTGGCAAACGAATGAACTGGCCAACATGTGGATTGGCAAACGTGCAGCCGAACTTCTGAATTCTATTATGCCCCAGGTTGGAATTCCTGCCAAAGGGGAAATCTCTCCCCGGGGGATTCTTCTATCCGAATCGCTTCGCTGACGAGCTTGCTCGCTTCCTCGCGTTTGGAATCTGAATCGCAGTAAATGATCAATAACTCGTCCCCTGCCTCGATGCGATCTGCAAGTCGCTTTTCCATGCGCAATCCGACAGAGTGATCGATCGGCTCCCCGGCTTTCTTCCTTCCTCCCCCCATGGCGATGATGGCTTGACCTAGTTTCTGGCCGTCGATGCTGCTGAGAACGCCTGCTTTTTGTGCGAGGAACGGTTTTGGCTTGCCCAACGCACGCTTGGCGTTTAAATCGCCGTGTTGCATGTGGATCATCTGTTCGAAACGCTCGTAAGCCCGACCGCTATCGATGTGCTCTTGCAAGATCTTCCAAGCCGATTGCCTATCGGATGCTTTTTGGGTTTCTAACAACACGCGAGCACAAAGCTCCATGGTTAACTCCGTTGCCTCAGGCGGACCTTCTCCCCGCAGAATCTCTATGGACTGATCGACTTCGCAAGTATTCCCGACCATGGTACCCAGGGGTTGGTTCATGTCAGTCAGAAGCGCGGTGGTACGGATCCCTGCGCGCAGACCATTCGAGCACAGGGATGTCGCAAGCTCCTTGGCCCGCGCAAGAGTCGGCAGGAAGGCACCCGAGCCGAATTTAACATCCAGCACCAGCGCGTCGAGTGTTTCAGCGATCTTCTTCGACATGATGCTTGCGGTGATCAGCGAGATCGAAGGGACCGTTCCGGTAACATCTCGCAGCCCATAGAGTTTCTTGTCCGCCGGAACAAGTTTTTCTGTGGCACCAGTGATAAAGCACCCGATTTGACGAAGCTGTTGCTCCGACTCCGCCTCGCTCAAGTTGCATCGGAAGCCGGGGATAGCTTCTAGTTTGTCCAGTGTTCCACCGGTAATGCCTAATCCTCGACCACTGATCATGGGAACATCCAAGTCACAGCAGGCAAGCAGAGGTGCGAGGATCAGCGAAGTCAGGTCCCCAAGCCCTCCCGTGGAGTGCTTATCTACGCGCGGACGATCCGAGACACGTCGAAGCCTATCGCCGGTGTCGATCATCGCATCGGTCAATTCCGATGTTTCCTCGGGGGTCATCCCTTGAAAAAAGATCGCCATAGCCAAAGCGGCCATCTGGTAATCAGGGACTGTGCCGGCGGTATATTCCGAGATAAACGATCGGATTTCAGAGCGAGAGAGGCTTTCCCCCTCACGCTTCTTGGAAATGACAACTGCTGGTATCAACGGGGAGTCTCTGTCTTGGATTCAGGGAATATACTGGACGAGCAAGGCTAGACGTTCGAGAATACTAATCAAGGGTTGTGAACTGCGCCAAATGGACTTTGTGACTGATATCCGATCGAACATTGGTTTTCAGTTCCGCAAGACACTGGCCACGTGTAAGTTTACCTTGGATGTTTCCGGTGCAAATGTGCGGTGCAAATACACGGTGGAAGCGTATATTCGACGCGTCGACGCCCCATCCTCCAAACCTAGCCATTGCTCCAAACATAGCCGTAAGGCGTGGTTTGAAGCATACCAAAATTCGCTTCCCAAAGAATACTGCATAACGGACCATTGTGGGGTTTCCATCGATGCCAACGAATATGTCAAAGAAGTCAACCGTCACACCAGCAAGGAAGTCACTTGTGAATCAAAAGCGCATTGCACGGGCCTCAGCGAGCATTTTCCTTTCCTGGGTCACCACCGTTTTGCTTCCCATCGAGCCGGCATCAGCCGATGACCTTGAGCTTCAGCAGTTAGCGAAGATCCAGGCCAAAAGTTTATCGATCGCATTTCAATCGGCGGCGACGAAAGCCCAACCGGCGGTTGTTACCGTGCTGGCCAAGCGTTCCGATGTTGATGCGACTTTGGACGAGCTCGATTTGCTCGACAGCAATTCGGCGAGAAACTTCAACATCGGGTCGGGAGTTATCCTCGATGCGA
>Ga0315899_10000078_pt1 | contig 123877 bp, 106 predicted proteins | sample LakEriMetagenome_2_FD_203518 | JGI IMG/M metagenome (GOLD analysis project Ga0315899, IMG submission 203518) | Freshwater fungal communities from buoy surface, Lake Erie, Ohio, United States - Buoy 4 MA112 | ecosystem: Environmental > Aquatic > Freshwater > Lake | place: USA: Lake Erie, Ohio... | reverse complement strand
GTGGCGCGTCCTGCAATCCGTGTCGTGTGACGAGGATAAGGGAGATGGATCGCCCGATCTTGACGAGCTTTTTTGCTAGGCGGTTGTGGAATTTCAACCATAGATTTTCATGCACCTTATATTCAACCAGAGATTGATAGATCACACGAATTTCAATGTTTAAACTTAAACAGAAAGTGAAAAATTGAATCTTTCAAAGTGTCTCTATCTTCATATTTTGTAGATATTACCTTGCGTAAATACAGTAGAAATGTGAAGAAATATGAAATTCAAATCGTTCGGAGCGGATATGTCCTTGATTTCGGCCAAAGAGACCGAGCGTGTTGAGAGCCAGACGCGCCCGTCTGCCGAAATTGTGACGATTGCGCGCCCCTCTCGCGGGTCGCCTCGGTCTCCCCAGTCAGAAATCGCGGGAGACCCTGAGAATGAGAATAGTCTCGAATTAACCGAGATCAACCTCCAAAGCGATTTAATTGCCGCTACGTCAGATCAAACTGTCCCTCCCCAGCTCGAGGAGCCGCTCGGCGAAGGTGATCCATTTTTACAAATGAGAGTGCCTCCGGCCCGGGCGCTCGAATGGGTCGCAATGGCCTGGTTTAACTATCAACCGAAAGAGCGACAGCTTCATGCGGGATCTTTGGCACCGGAAACCGCCGAGATTATCGCTCATGGGCTCGGTATTGAGCTGAAGGCGGAGACGCGAAGTCTCAACCGACTGAAAAAGACACAGTTCCCCTGCATGGCGATTGATCGTGAGGGCTTTGCTTATCTTCTTCTTGGGCGGGAAGGCACAGATCGTTTTATTTGCCGCACTGAGCAGGGCGATGAAGGGATTGATCGCGAAGCTCTCAATAAGAGAGTCTCCGGCACAATATTCTTCTTGCGACCAATCGCAGCTTCGGAACATGGCGAGACTTCATCTGATGTTTCTGCCGATACGCCGGTCGACTCCATCATTCGCTTCCTCGCCCGTGAGATGCTAAAGCGCCGGCCCTGGACTCTTGCGCAATTGGCGCTTGCGGGATTTGTGAGTAACTCACTTCTTGTACTTTTGCCTATTTTTACGATGGCCGTTTATGATCGTGTCATCCCGCATCTTGCCTTTGACACACTTTGGGCTTTGTCAATTGGTATGGGATTAGCGCTCGCCGCTGATTTAGCGTTGCGCCATGTGAAGCTCCGCCTCATTGACTCTCTTGCAGCCGACATTAGTCACGTCGCGCAGATCCGGTTTTTTCGCCATCTTGTCTTTGGCAATATGGTGGAACTTCCGAGAACAAGCGCAGCGGTCACTCCCGCGATCCGTGATCTCGAAGGTTATTGCCAGCTCATCCCGCAGTCTTTTATTTCGCTCGCGATCGATCTTCCCTTTGTCGTTGTTACGACAATTCTCTTAGCGAGTATTGCTGGGTCTGTTGCTATTATCCCGATTGCCGGCACAGTCATCATTGGATTGATATTTCTTGTTGCACATTATGCGGGCCATTCTCATCTTCAGCCCTATCTTGGGCAGATGCGCGCTCAATCCAATATGGTAACAGAGACGATTGAGGGCATCGAAACCGTAAAAACATCGACTGCTGAAACACAGATCTTGAACCGGTGGGAGCGCTTGGCAGACTCAAGCGCATTCGCAAGCCATGCCGCGCGACTCGCAAACGGAATGGCTCAGCATTGGGCGAGTACAATCAGTCAATTGATGACGATTGGAGCCCTTATTCTGGGTGTCTACGAAATCAGCATCAATATGATCACCGTAGGCGCTCTTTCCGCCGCAACGATGCTCATTGGACGGTTAATTGGACCGATCATGCAAATGGCCGTTCAGATTCAGCGTCTCGTTCAAGCGCGCAAAACACTCGAACCGATCAGAATGGTTTTTAACTCAGGCCTTGAGCGTGCTGGTGATGGCGATATAGCGCTTTTCGTTGCCATCGAAGGTCAATTTGATTTTGTTGATGTGAGTCACAAGTATAACGGCTCACAATTACCGAGCCTTTCAAATATTACACTAAGCATTCGCCCCGGCGAACGAGTTGGGATCATTGGCCGTATCGGTTGTGGCAAAAGCACCTTGCTTCGCTTGATGGTGCGTTTGCTTGAACCCTCAGGCGGTGCCATTCGTCTCGATGGTCGTGATTTGAGACAAGCGTCACCACGCGAATTGCGTCGCCGGTTGAGTTTTGTCAGTCAAGAGTCAACATTGTTTGATGACACACTGACAGCCAATCTCCTTTTAGGTCATGAGAAGCCTGATCCGAAAATCATTGAAGAGGCCGTAACCATATCGGGTGTTTCCGGTTTTGCAGGCCGGAGTCCCGAAGGTTATGGCATGCGTGTAGGCCCACGTGGTGAGAGGCTCTCTGGCGGCGAAAGACAAGCTGTCGGATTAGCCCGGGCTCTTATCGGCAATCCAACCATGCTCATTCTCGATGAGCCAACGGCAGCGATGGATAACACGACTGAGCGTAATGTGATTAATGGCCTAACAAAATGGTTAGGCAATAGAACGCTGATCGTTGCCACTCATCGCGCAGCGATGCTCGATCTCGTTGATCGCGTCATTCTCATGCATGAGGGAAAAATCGTGGCCGATGGTCCGAAAGAGCAAGTGCTCAAGAAGTTACAAGGCGGCTGATATTTATCATCTACGAGATAAAGCAACATTCTGTTCAATTCTAGGGAAGTTCTTCTTCTTATGGCTCACGGTTCTGACGACAGCGATACGAATTACTGGCCTGGCTTCGTTGATGCCCTTTCGACGATGACGATGATGCTCATCTTTTTGATGATGATTTTGAGTCTTGTTTTGGTCAGTGTATCCCAGAATGTCTCAAAGGCTCAGGTTGTTGCGATTGCCCGCGCAGCCAAAATTGATATTTCCGGTTCACCTGCCTCTATTGAAGGCCTAACGGCTCAAATTATTGCCGCTTTATCTCGAACGACTGACGCCGAAAGGCCAAAGCCGCCCTATCCTTTGAAGACAGATCAATCAAGCGTTGCGCCTGTTGAACAAAGCGCACAGACGGCATTCTCGGATCAAGCCAATTTATCGGTCGATGAAGGTCAACGTGTTGTCGCCAAGGGCCAAGCCGAGGCGCTGCAAATCCAAGCGGCAAAATCAAAGATTGTCGATGGCTCAATGCCACGTCTCGATTTACCCCTTCAGCCTTCTGCGGATGCTGCACTTGCCGACAAGGATAAGCTTCAAATTGATCCGGGCGAGCAGGTTTTTCGGAAAGGTGAGTCGTCTGATCTGAAGCTTGAAGTTGCGAAGTCACCGAAAGATGCGGAGCCACGGCCCTCCGCTCAGATTCCTCTTGATACCGCGCAAGGCGTAGCGATCGCCCAGCAACCGAATTTGTCGGTCGATCAAGGCAATCGTATTTTCAGCAAAGGTGAGTCAGAGTCGGTTCAATATAATCGAACCGCTTCCCCCAATTCCGAACGAAAAGACAATCCGGCCTCTGTTCCCGCCGATCCTGAAGCCAAAGGCTTCGTGGCTGAGCGTCCTAAACTTGGTGTCAATCAAGGTGATAAAACGGTTAGTGAAGGTATGCCTGATCAAGGCGTAAGCAATTGGAAATCGAGTGCGCCTGCTGTTGCAGAGCGTATTGATCCGGCTCCAACACCCGCAACGAACCCACCAAAAAGTTCTCAATTGGCATTGCTTGAACCTCTGTCAGGCTCTGCATCATTTTCAGCAACAAAGCCAAGTCCGGATGAAACACGCATTGTTTCAACGCGCCAAGCTGATCTCGATCCCTTCGGTGGCAGTGTTGACGTTCAAGTCGATAAACCGATGTTGACGATGGTTTATGAACCACGCGCTGTTCGACTTGATGGCGATGCGACGTTGAAGCTTACGGAATTTCTGAACCGGAATAAAAACGATCTTGCCGAACGACGGATCCGTGTGAGGGCTTTGGCCAATGTGCGTGATGGGTCGGTCACAGATGCCCGCCGTTTTGGCTATTATCGTGCCATGGCGATGCGACAATTACTCATCGATCAAGGTTTCCCGGCCAACAAAATTGTTGTCGCAATTGATGACGTAAGCGATTCCGATCGTCACGACGTTGTTGAAATTTTTGCCATTCGTAAGGAAGATTGAGGTTAGACAATGAAAGTTAAAAGCAACAACGATTCAAAATCAGCATTGAACTCGATTTGGATCGAGATTTCAAAATCGATTATCGTCGTGTTATTGATCATTGCCTTAGGGACTTGGCAATTTGAGTTTACCTATAAGTCAGTTCTTTCCCATCCACAGTTGAACCTTCTTATCATCTTTACATTTGTTGGTGGGGTGATTGCGGCATTTGTAACAGCTTTTCGTGTTTTTAACGAATATCATGTTCTGCAAGCGATGAAAGAAACGCAGAATGATTTTTCTGAAATGGAAAAGCTTGGTGATGATGGAGGCGTGACGCGTCTTGTCCGTGCGGCAGAGCCGGGTATCATTATCAAATCGCCACGGATTTTTGGTGAAGTTTATCGTCAGATTATGGGTGAGCTTTTAACAACGCGAGGCTTACGTGTTTCTCTCGCTCAGCGGAACGCACTTTTCGAATCGGTAAAAGAGTCAATAGGTCGGGAGCGTTCGCTTTCCAATTATCTTACCGGCACACTCATTCTTATGGGGTTGATCGGGACCTTTATCGGCCTCATGGAAATGGTGGCTTCGGTTGGTGGTATTGTTGGCGGTCTCGCAAAGGCGGGAACCGGTTCAGATGAAGCCATCAAAAGTGTTATTCGTGATCTTGAAGCGCCCCTCGTCGGCATGGCGACAGGCTTCTCGGCCTCTCTCTTTGGACTCTTCGGATCTTTGGCTCTCGGATTGATCGCCCGCTTTATTGATGGCGCTCTTCAGGCTCTGCGTCATGATTTTGAGGGCTGGCTTATTCGTATCGGATCGCTTGAGGGACAAGGAGCATCCTCGGTACCGGGTGTTGCGTCTAATGAGTCAAATGTAATCACTTTGGCAAGCACATTGCTCGGTGCCTTCAGAACGACGCAGGGCTTGATTACACGCAGCGCCGAAGTGATGAAAAAGCTTGGCGATCGACAAGAGACGCAAACAGCAGCCCTCTCTATGTTGGTTGAACAGGTTGAGTCACTTTCGTTGCGTCAGGCCAATATTTTTCAGCAGATGAAAAAGCTAGATGGCATCAGTGACTCCGTTGAACGTTTGCGTGAAGAAGAAATTCTCAGGGACCGTGCTACAGCTAATCGTTATGCCGATGGTGTTGGTCGTTTATCTCAAACCATCGAAGAGTCTCGTGGTGTGATCGTAGGATCTATTGAACAAGTGGCGGAGCATCATCGAACCACCGAGCGTTTGGTGCGCGCGCTTGAACTGCAAACAACACGGGGCTTCGAGTCATTTGGTGTTGAAATCAATGCACTCAAACAATCAGGTGATGAGCGTGGCCGCGTTGCCTTCGAATCGAATGCTGCGCTTGAACGCTTGGTTCGTGAATCAACAAGACCGCTTGATGTCAAAACCATTGGCGATCAATTGTCCGCTTCTGTTGACGAGCGTTTGGGCGCTGGTTTTGGTGCCGTTGCAGCATCATTTGATGAATCGCTCTCGCGTCTTCTTGCTGGCATCGAACGACTGGGTGCAACGCAATCAGATCTTGCGGATCGTCTTGCTGCCTTTGATCGCGGCACTGATCCGGTGAGCGAGATGCGCGCCTTCGGTGAACATATTGAGCAGGGTCTTTCCAATGGGCTCAGTGAAATCGCTCGCGTGCTCGACAGTATTTTGATCGCACAGTCAACAGCTGCAAAGCCGGCAACGCCGGACGCAATCGAGGTTCCAACATCTGTTGAAGCTCCGGATTTGTCGGCCGTAAGCCAGGCCGTGAATGAAGCCATTCTTGCGCGGTTCCGTCGTCGCAATGGCCAGTCGGACGCATGATCGCACTTTCAAATTAGAGGACTTTTCTCGCCATGTTAGATCGTACTGAAAAACCAGAAGCCCCTAAGCCTCAGCCGCCGATTCAACTTGATCGTCGTCCCTGCTGTATCGTTTCAGAGCTTTTGTTTGATGAAGAGGATCTCGTTCTTGACGGGATCGTGAGATGGCTTTTGCCTGACCGTGCTTTGTTTCGTGAGGCGAGTCGTTATATCCTAGAGCGGCGCAATGATCGTGTACGGTTGCGCATTCTTGGCGAAGATCATCCGGCAAAGATCATTGGCACCAGCCGAGATGGTTATGAAATCGCTTTCGAGACAGCGATACCTACGGAAACGGTGGTCGAGTGGGTGGATCGCTATCTTACTGAGGAATGAAAATTTCGAGGACGGACGGTCTCGGGAATTGGTCGGAGCGAAAGGATTTGAACCTTCGACCCCCTCGTCCCGAACGAGGTGCGCTACCAGGCTGCGCTACGCTCCGACTTGTCCCGCTCGCGGGAAGGCGGCGTTATAGCCGCGCGGCCCCCGGCTCGCAAGCGCCTTCCGGTTGAGCTGATCTGTCACAGGCTTTTCGATCGATGGAATTTTTCGCTTCGGGTTGCGTCAAAGAAGCGGGCGCTTTATGCATCCTTCGCGAGTCGCATTGGGGCGTCGCCAAGCGGTAAGGCAGCGGATTTTGATTCCGCCATGCGGAGGTTCGAATCCTCCCGCCCCAGCCATTTCCTCCTTTAGCCTTCGAAACGTTCAGGTGCCGCGAGGCTTGGCCCGAGCCGTTGGCTGGGCTTTGGCCGGATCATCCGGCCAGACATGTTTGGGGTAGCGCCCTTTCATCTCGCTTTTCACCGCCGCCCAGGACCCTTTCCAAAAGCCCGGAAGATCGCGCGTGATTTGGATAGGGCGATGGGCGGGTGAGAGGAGATGCAGAACCAAAGGGATTCGGCCCTGCGCGACGCAAGGATGGGCTTCAAGACCGAAGAGCTCCTGAACACGGATGGCAAGCACAGGCCCTTCCTCAGCCTCGTAATCGATGGCGTGCCGGTTGCCGGTGGGGGCCGTGAAGAAGGCGGGCGCTTCCGCCTCAACCCGCTGCTGCATTTGCCAGTCCATGAGGGCGTTAAGCGCGCCGCGGAACGTTTCGTCATCGAGATCGGCAAGTCCCGTCTTTCCAATGAGGAAGGGCGTAAGCCAGTCTTCTGCATTTTTCTCGAGCGCCTCGTCAGAGAGATCCGGCCAGTCTTTGTCTGTCCGGCGCAAAAACAGAATTCGGTCTCGCCATTGACGGGTCGCCTTTGAGATTGGCCATCGCTCTACACCGAGCGATGCAATCCCACGTGCCAAAACACGGGCGGCGTCGTCAGATGCGGGCACGGGCAGACGTTGTTCGGAGAAGATAATAGCGCCCAAGCGTCGGCTTTTTGTGGCGCGAAGTTGTGCCGCGTTCCGATCAAAGCTGATTGACGTTTCGGAGATGATCTCTTTTTCAAATTCCGCTTCAATCTCGGAAAGCGTCAAAGGCGCAGCAAGAAGGATTCGCGCATCACTTGCGCTGCCCGCAATTTCACCGATGGCAAGATAGGACTCACGCGCGAGGGCGTCATGCGGTTCGACGCGCGCCGCCCTTCCATTCGCCATGAGAAACACGCCGGCCGCACCACGTGCTTTCGCAATACGATCCGGGAATGCCAAAGCGAGTAAAACACCTGCCGAAATTTCAGTATCGCTTTTTGTATTTGAAACACCATCGGCCCATGACTTCGCAAGACGTTTCACATCCTCAGCGCGACGCGAGCGGTCTTTACGAAAAAGATCGATGCGATGTGTGAGATCGGAGGATGTTCCCCCTATACCGCGCTCACCCATTAAAGCCGCAATCTCCGCAGCCTCATGAGCCTTACCCCTCGTGCCTGCAGTGACAATCATGCGTGCTAATCGTGGCGGCAAAGGCAAAGCCCGTATAGCGCGGCCTGTGGCCGTGATGCGCCCTTCTTCATCAAGCGCATCAAGTGTCCTTAATGTCGCGCGTGCTTCTGAGAGTGCGGGTTTAGGCGGCGGATCAAGAAATGCCAAACGCGTAGGATCGGTTACACCCCATTCGGCACAATCAAGCATGAGACCGGAGAGATCGGCGGCAAGAATCTCGGGTAACGAAAAAGGTGCAAGCGCACCTGTCGCTGCTTCTTCCCAGAGACGATAACAAATTCCAGGTTCAGTTCGTCCCGCCCGACCACGCCGCTGATCCGCAGACGCGCGTGAAACACGTCGTGTTTCAAGACGCGTCAAACCAAGATCAGGCTCGTAAACGGGAATGCGCTGTAAACCTGAATCAATCACAATACGTACGCCTTCAATCGTGAGTGATGTTTCGGCGATTGATGTTGCCAAAACAATTTTTCGTATACTTGGAAGAGCCGGTGAAATGGCCTTGTCCTGATCCGCAACATCCATCGCGCCATAAAGTGGTGCAATGTCGATTGATGATGCAGTGACCTTTTCTCTGAGCAAATCGGCTGTGCGTTTGATCTCGCTTTGTCCTGGCAAAAAAACCAGAAGCGATCCTTCGTCATGCGAGAGCGCATAGCGGATCGTGTCAACGATGACGTCTTCAATGCGGCGAGATGGATCGCGCGGTCGATATCGCGTTTCAATGGGATAAGCGCGTCCCTCACTTTCTATGACAGGACATTGCCCCAGCAGAGCGGAAACGCGCGCACCATCAAGCGTCGCCGACATTGCCAAGATACGAAGGTCAGGTCGCAATGCCTGTTGTGCGTCGAGCGCTAGCGCCAATCCAAGATCAGCATCTAGAGATCTTTCGTGAAATTCATCAAACAATACCGCTGCTACGTCAGAGAGAGAGGGATCATCTAGGATCATCCGGGTAAAAATACCCTCCGTGATCACTTCGATTTTCGTGCGCGCGCTGATCTTGGATTGAAGCCTGACGCGATAACCTACCGTGTCACCAACCGCTTCACCGAGTGTTGAAGCCATACGCGCAGCCGCACCTCGTGCGGCAAGCCGTCTTGGTTCAAGCACAAGAATCTTTTTATCTTCACGCCAAGGTGCATCAAGAAGTGCCAAAGGTACGCGTGTTGTTTTGCCCGCACCTGGTGGAGCAACAAGAACGGCTGAAGCATTTTCGGTCAACGCTTCAAGACATGCGGGAAGCACATCATCAATCGGAAGCCGCGTATCAAAAACCCGCATGTCGATTGACAAGAGACATCTTAGTGAAAGCCGGGATCGGCAAGAACGCGCGGAAGCGGTCCACCGGTTGCCCAATCGAGCAATTCAACTGTGTGCACAATAACAATATCCGAATTCCGGTCCTTGAGACCCTTGCCGATCTGAGTCATGCAGCCAAGATTGCCCGTTGCGACAATCTCAAGCTTGGTGCGCTCGATATTGTCCACTTTGCGTTCGCGCAACGCGCCCGACAATTCTGGCTGCATCATATTGTAAGTTCCCGCCGAACCACAGCAGATATGACCTTCAGGCACATCCTTCACAATAAAGCCCGCAGCCTTTAAAAGATTTTTTGGTTCATCACGAATCTGCTGACCGTGTTGCATGGAGCAGGCGGAATGATAAGCAAGTACCTGACCCGTTCCATTAACCGGATCGGGTAAACCAAATTGAGCAATGATTTCGGTAATGTCTTTGGCGAGCGATGAAACGCGCGCAGCTTTATCAGCCCAGAGCGGATCATTGCGAAACATAAAGCCATAGTCTTTAATCGTTGTCCCACAGCCAGATGTCGTGATGGCAATGGCGTCTAATCCTTCGTCATCGATTTCACGGATCCACGCATTAATATTTGCCTTTGCAAAATTATGACTCTCAGCATCGCGTCCCATATGATGAACGAGCGCGCCGCAGCAGCCTTCACCTTTGGCGCGCACGACATCAAAACCCATGCGCGTGAGAAGGCGAATGGTTGCGTCATTGATTCCGGGATCAAGAACGGTTTGTGCACAACCACCAAGCAAAGCGATGCGACCACGACGTGGCGCCTCTGTGGTTATGATTCCAGATGATTCATGACGCGAACGTGCCGGAAGAGTCAATGGTGCAAGATCAAGCATCGCGCCAAGCTTTTTCCCAACCGAAGGAATCGTGCGAATAATAGGCGCGATTACTTTCGCAAAGCGGGCACCAAAAAGCGCAAAACGAAAACGCGTCGGATAAGGCAGGACAAAGGCCAAAACCGAACGGATCAAGCGATCACCCAGGGGGCGTGTATAGGTCGCCTCGATATGTGCACGCGCATGATCAATCAGATGCATGTAATGAACGCCCGAAGGGCATGTGGTCATGCAGGATAAACATGAGAGACAACGGTCGATATGTGTGACGACATCTTTGGTTGCCGGGCGACCACGCTCCAACATATCCTTGATCATATAAATACGACCGCGTGGCGAATCGAGCTCATCGCCAAGAAGTAAATAGGTGGGGCATGTGGCCGTGCAAAAGCCGCAATGCACGCAGGTGCGCAGAATTTTTTCTGAGGCCTGCATGGCGGGTGCTTGTAGTGCTTCGGGTCTGAATGATGTTTGCATCGTTGAATCGCTTAAGAGCGGACCATCAGGCCCGGATTGAAAATCCGTTTGGGATCATGGGCAAGGCGAATGCGTTCTGAAAGCGCGGCAAGCGGCTGAGGAAGTGGTTCGAACACATCAACCGACGCACGTAGTTCAGAAGGCGCACGGAATAATGTCGCATGTCCACCCGTGTTTTTGAGTGCGTTACGAATTGCAGAAGCGCCCGCATCCTTCACACTTTCAGTTTGCAACCAGATCAATCCGCCCCCCCAATCGAGAAGGGAGCGGAAGGAGAGGCCCGCGTCCCGGATCGTTTTCAGGAATGTGGGTGACTTTGATGGCGCGAGTGAAATTTTCCACACCGCATCGCGAGCAGGCTCAATAAAATCACTCACATCACGAATGCGCGACCAAAGGCGATAAGATGCATCTTGATCAAGACGTTCAACGCGCGCGAATGATGCGAGGTCTTGTGATAGTTTCTCTGCGCGGTAGGCGATTGATTCTGAAAAGCCTTCAAGCCTGACGAGTGTTGTCGCAACACGTTCAAGCCCCGCCGGAAGATGTGCTGCTCCGGTCACATCAAAAGGCGAGCCTAAGGCTTTCGCCATCGCCGCAACGGCGCGCGTTTCGTCGAGACCATGAAGCATCAAAGTGAGAGTGCTTTGCGGCTTTGGCAAAACTTTGAAAATCGCTTCCGTGATCAAACCCAAAGTACCCCAAGATCCGGCGAAGAGTTTGACGAGATCAAGGCCCGTGACATTTTTCATCACGCGGCCACCAGATTTGATCAGTTCGCCTTCACCATTAATGAAGCGGATCCCGATCAAACTGTCACGGCATGCTCCAGCTTGAATGCGTCGTGGACCTGAAAGATTCGTAGCCGCAAGGCCACCAATTGTCGGCTCACCCGTTGAACCGAGCAGTGCGCGGTAATCTGGCGGCTCGAAGGGCAGCATCTGATTTTTTTCAGCAAGTCGATCAATCACATCTTTGAGCGGTGTTCCAGCGCGCGCACCGATCACCATCTCGGCGGGTTCATAGAGTGTGATACCTTGCAACTGTTTTGTAGAGATTGTGGTTAAAGCTGTTACGGGGTGACCCATCATCGATTTGGTGCCACCGCCAACGAACCTTAACGTCGTTCCATTGCGCGATGCGTTGCGAATGGTGGCAACAAAATCATCTTCCGCGAAAAGGGATTGCGCATCACTCATGAGTTGATGCGCCCTTCGAGAGGAAATACTTTTGCCGGATTGAGAAGCCATTGTATATCAAAAGCTGCGCGCACGCGCATCTGCTGATGAAGATCAGCGGTCGTGAATTGCTTCGTCATCAAATCGCGCTTTTCGATGCCGACGCCGTGTTCGCCGGTAAGACATCCACCGACTTCAACGCACAGCTTCAAGATATCATTACCTGCGTCTTCCGCTTTTGCGGCCTCAACTGGATCGTTGCAGTTATAGAGGATCAAAGGATGAAGATTGCCGTCGCCCGCATGAAACACATTGGCAACACGCAACCCATAGGATTTCACGATTTCATCAATGCGGCGCAACACATAGGGGAGTTGGCCGGTTGGAATCGTGCCGTCCATGCAAATATAATCGGCGACGCGACCTGTCGCGCCAAACGCCGATTTACGACCTTTCCAGATCGCGGCTGTTTCCATCGCCGATTTTGATTCACGAATGGTCTTCACGTGATGGTGCTCAGCAATCTTAATGATGCGTTTGAGGGTCGCATCCATCTCCGCATCTGATCCTTCAACTTCAATGATCAGCAGCGCTTCAACATCAAGCGGATAGCCGGCATGAGCAAAGGCTTCACAAATTTCAATCGCGGGTTTGTCCATGAATTCCATCGCCACCGGAATGATGCCCGCGCCGATGATCGCGGCGACGCAAGCGCCCGCCGCCTCGCTGGTTTCAAAACCGAAGAGCACCGGACGCGCACCCTCCGCTTGACGTAAAATCCGCACCGTGGCTTCGGTGACAATTCCGAGTTGACCTTCGGATCCGATGATGAGGCCTAGAAGATCAAGGCCTGGGGCATCAAGCGCATCGGAACCAATATCGACAATGGTGCCATCAATCATCACCATACGCACGCCGAGAATATTGTTGGTGGTCACGCCATATTTCAAGCAATGCGCACCGCCCGAATTCATGCCGATATTGCCGGCAATCGTGCAGGCGAGTTGCGATGACGGATCGGGCGCGTAGAAAAATCCATCCGCAGCGACAGCATTCGAAATACCGAGATTGGTGATCCCCGATTGCACGCGCATGGTGCGGTCGGCAAAATTCACGTCGAGAATCTTTGCCATTTTGCCGACCCCGATGATGATCGCGTCTTCTTGCGGAATGGCGCCACCCGCGAGTGATGTGCCTGCGCCACGCGGAACGATCTTCACACCATTCTGGTGGCAATAGCGCATCACCGCGGCGACCTCTTCGGTCGTTGTCGGCAGAACGACTGCGAGCGGCATTTTGCGATAGGCGGTGAGCGCGTCAGTCTCAAAAGCGCGCCTTTCATCCTCTGACACGATCAGAGAGGCGGGCGGCACCAAAGCGGCCAAGCCTTCGATGATGGCCTCGCGGCGCGCAAGAATGGCTTCATCGGGAAGCGGAAAGGCGATGCCCATGGGCGTGATCCTTTGAAAAAGACGCTCCTCATGTTTTGAAAGTTTTTTTCAGATTTGCAAGTGCGTTTCAGCCGCATGAGGCATGATCGCTGATTTTGCGATCAGGAGGCGAGAACGCGGGTCGGCGGGAAGGTGATTTCGACAAGCGTTCCGGCATTACGCGCGCTTTTGATCGAAAATGTCGCCCGATTGGCTTCAACGAGAGCTTTTGTGAGCGGCAAACCGAGGCCCGTGCCGCCCGATTTGCGGGTGGTCGATAATTGCCGGAAGGGTTCGAGCGCAGTCGCAACTTCCTGATCGGTCATGCCGATGCCCGTATCTTTGACCCGGATGACGACATCACCATCCGGTGTGCGCGTGGTCGAAACAATCACTTGCCCGCCTTCGGGTGTGAATTTAATCGCGTTCGACATCAGATTGAGAATGATCTGATGGAGCGCGCGCTTGTCGGCCATGAGTCCCGGAAGTTGCGAATCAAGACTCATCCGCAAAATCACACGCGCGCGACGCGCTTCTTCTTGTAGCAAGGATGAGGCATCAACGAGTACGCCATTCACATCGACATCTTGAAAATCAAGCTCAGCGCGGCCGGCTTCAATTTTTGAAAGATCAAGCAGATCATTGACGAGATCAATGACATAAGAACCGGATGTCAGAATGTCTTTGAGATAGTCTTTGTATTTTTTGTTTCCCAAAGGACCAAAGCGTTCTTCCTGCATGATTTCAGCAAAGCCGATAATTGCAGAAAGCGGCGTTCGAATTTCGTGACTAATGCGTGCAAGGAAATCGGATTTACGGGCACTTGCTAATTCTGCTGCACGACGCGCTTCAGTAAGATCACGCTCGGCACGCTTCACCGCCGTCATATCACGCATGAAGACGCAATATTTTGAGAGCGCATTGTCGCTGAGTTTTCCGATGGTTACGAAAAGCGGAATTTTGCCGCCTTGCCTTGTTTCCGCAACCACTTCGCGGCCATCATTTAAAAGGCTTTCAACACCAATGCCATTTAATGTTTCGAGATAGGATGTGATTCGCTCACGACTCTCTTCATTCAAGAGCGCGATGAATCTCTCGCCTTCGACATCATCCGTATCATAACCGAAAAGCGCTTCGGCAGAGCGGTTGAGCATCAGAATGCGACCATCACCATCAAGCACGGCAACGCCATCACTGGCTGTTTCAAGAATCGCCGACAATTCATCCGAAGAGACACGCTCATTCACAATATCGGCTTGATTTTGTTCGTTTACATCTTCAACAAGATCACGCGGACGTTCAAACAACATGAGGCTTGCAGGTAAATCGCCCCAAGCGATGGTTTGAAGATGAACAGAAAGCGCCATCGTATCACCATCTCGACGACGAATGAGCATCGCGCCATCATCATGCGGTGAACGTCGTGCGGGATGGCGACCGCCAAACATGGTTTCGATTCCGCCGCTCGAGTGGAAATCATCAACCGAGTCATAATCGAGCCAGGTGAGCAGCGTTTCATTCATCAGAATGGGAACAGCACCACGGCTCAACAAAACACCGACCGGCAAGCGGTCAAAGAGTGTTGCGAGTAAAGGCTCAGGCGTCGGTGCGGCGTCCGCCTGCGTTGCAACTTGTGTTGCCGGCGCAGACATTTCAATGACGGGAATATCCACGGGCGTTGATGAACTTGGTCGACTCGGCCGTTCACCCAAAGCGCGGGCAATATCGCGAAACGCTTGGCGTTCAATCTCGGTGAGGCCTGGTGCGGTCTCCGCATCAACGGGGCGTGATTTCACCGGAGTTTCAGGTGCGTCGTTTGGTTTGGGGGTCGTAAGTGTGATCGTGCCGAAGCCCCGAAAGCCTTCGAATGTCCCGCCTTCACCTTTCAGCGGCGTTCCGGACAGAGTGATTGCCAGAGGTCCTTCAGCGCTTTCGAGGGTCAGTGCTTCATTGACGAACGTGGCTCGCGCATCGAGAGCCTGCCGGGCCTTACTGCCTGTGGGCCAGGGCGTTTCTTCCAGGCTGATTTTGAGTGTCGCGAGACGCGGGTCTTCCGTGAGCAACCGGATTGTGCCCGAGCGGTCGCTCGTCCAGACAAAGCGGACACGGGAAGATGTGTCGCGCTCTTTCGACTTCGACGGATTTGAACCTGTGGTGATGGTCTCGGTCATCAGCGAGAGACGGTCCTTGGCGGCACTTTCAGGATAAATGCCGAAAATTCCTAAAGTTTCCGTCAAATTTTTACCGAAAGGGAGGCGGGGCGTCCAAGCCTTTCTCCCTCTAAGGTCGAAGAGATCGAAAACAGAGTTAACCGCTCGTCTAGTTGACGATTGTGCAATGCAACATTATATTGCACTGCGAAATAAACGATTATGTAGTGATGCGTTTCAATTAGTTTTTTCCCTGTTTTTGAGGTTTTATCATGTCAAAATCGATCCCATCCTATGAAATTCCGACTGAAATGCGCGATTTCGCTGAAAAGAGCGTTGATCAAGCCCGCAAGGCTTTCGACGGGTTTCTTGGTGCAGCGCACAAAGCTGTCTCGGCCGCTGACTCCCAGACTGTAAACGCGCAGGCCAATTCGCGCGATCTTGCGGAAAAGGCCATTGGCTATGCCGAGAAAAACATCGCGGCGGCTTTTGATCTGGCCGAGCGCCTTGTTCATGCCAAGGACGTGCAGGACGTCGTCCATATCCAGACCGAATTCGTGAAGTCCCAATTTGGGACGCTTCAATCGCAAATGGCGGAATTTGGCTCGGCGATGCAGTCAACGGCCCGTAAAGCCACAGAAAGCGCTCAGGCGACTGTGGAATCGGCTGCTGCCGAAATGCGTAAGGCTGCAACTGACGCCGCGCAGCGCAAACAATCCTGATCCAAGCCGATCTAATCAAGGAGGTCACCATGACATCCGATACCGATGTAAATTCTGAAGTGGCGGCGGAAGGCACGGTTGTTGCGACGGTTGTCGCTGCCAAGAAAACGCCTGCAACGCCGGTTGTGCCGGCTGAACGGGTGAAGCGTAAGCCGGGCGCAAAGGTTAAAGCCGAAGCCGGTGAAGCTTTGGCTTCGGCTCATCATGAGGCAACCGATGCGTTCCGCAGCGTGGCCGAGCAATCGCTCGATCAGGCTCGCTCCGCATTTGCCCGCTCGCACGAGGCGTCTTTGTCTTTCGCGCGCGGCTTTGAAGCCAGCGGCCATGTTGTCCAATCTGGCCTCAAGGAAATTCAGACCCGCGTTGCTGACGCGCTTGAAGCCGAAGCCCATGCGGCTTTCGGCTATTTCCGCGCCATGACGCAGGTGAAGACGCTTTCCGAGATCATCGATCTTCAAGCGAGCCAATTGCGCAAGCAATTTGAGCGCAATTTCGATGAAGCGCGGGATTTGTCCTCTCTTGCCACTGCGGTTGCGACCAAGGCGTCGGAACCGGTGCGGAAGGCTTTTAGCCATGCGCTTGAGGCTCAGCGCCCCTCTCATTAAGGGGGAGTGGCCATCCGGCACTTGAAAAGAGAGTGAAGCGGGCTTAGGACGTCTCTCCGAAGAGGGGCGCATCGGCCCGCTTCCTTGTTTTCGGGCAGCTATAGCTCAGTTGGTTAGAGCGCTAGATTGTGGATCTAGAGGTCCCCCGTTCGAGCCGGGGTAGCTGTACCACCTTTCATCTTTCGCGATGAACAAAATCAAAATCGAAAACCGATCTGCGCGGGTGCTTGATGTAAATCAAGGTTGACGTGTTTTGTGCGGCCCAAAGTGGCGGCATGGTGAAACCGTCTGCCTTCAACGACAAATGGCTCGCGCGACTTGATGCGCGTGTGCCGCGTTATACGAGCTATCCGACCGCGCCGCATTTTCATAATGGCGTCACCGCCGCGACGGTGAATTCCTGGCTCGAACGAACGGACCTTTCAGAGCCTCTCTCGCTGTATCTTCATATTCCGTTTTGCTCGAAACTTTGTTGGTATTGCGGATGCAACACGACAATCACGAAAACCTATGCGCCGGTACGATCTTATCTTGAGACTTTGCTTGCTGAACTCGCGCTCGTGGCTGAAAGGCTTCCCGGTCGTGGACGTTTATCGCATCTCCACTTTGGCGGTGGCACGCCGAGCTTACTATCACCCGAAGATTTTCGTCGCGTGATGGCGGCGATTGCGAAATATTTTGATTTTGTTGACCGCGCAGAAATTTCAATTGAAATTGATCCACGCGGTTTCACCGCATCGCGCGCGAAGGCTTATGGTGAGAAAGGCGTCGCACGTGCCTCCATCGGTGTGCAGGATTTTGGTACTGACGTACAAAGAGCCATTCACCGCATCCAGCCTTTCGAGATGGTCGAAAAAACAGTTGACGCTTTACGCAAGAATGGCGTGATGTCGATTAACTTTGATTTGATTTACGGACTGCCGCATCAAACCGAAAAGACAATTATTGAAAGCGTTGATGCAACTGTAAAACTTGGTGCTACACGTGTTGCTCTTTTCGGCTATGCGCATGTGCCGTGGATGAAAAAATATCAGAAGGCGCTTGAACGTCATGGCCTTCCGGATCTTCGCGCGCGGATGATGCTCGCAAGCGCTGCGCGAGAAGCACTCGAAAAACATTATCTGCCGATCGGGCTTGATCATTTTGCTCTCACTGATGATTCCATGGCTTTAGCCTTGAACGAGCATCGCTTGCGACGGAATTTTCAGGGCTACACGACGGATCAAGCAAGCACTCTGATTGCCATTGGTCCGAGCGCGATCAGCGCGACGGGCTGGGGTTACGCGCAGAATGAAGGCGATCTTGATGCGTGGGCCAATGCCGTGAATGACGGGCGATTGCCCATCCATCGCGGGCTGGTTCTCAGCGCCGACGATCTTCTTCGTCGAGACGTGATCGAAAAATTGATGTGCGACATGGCAGTTGATCTCGAGCGTCTTGCCCATCATCACGGCGTTGATCCCGCGCTCTTTCTCGATGATCTTGATCGCCTGCAGTCCTTAACACGCGATGATCTTGTTCATATTGAGGGGTGGAAGGTGATCATTCCCCCATATGCGCGCCTTGCCATGCGTAGCGTCGCCTCAGCCTTTGATGCGTATTTGATGGAAGGTCAAAACCGCCACGCCGCGGCGGTTTGATCTTTCTTAAAGTGCCGCCATCACAACAGCGACGATGGCCAACATCGTACCCGTGACCCGATTGATCCGGCGGCGTGCTTTTTCGCTTGTAAACAAAACGCGCGCACGACTTGCTGCGGATGCATAGATCATCAACCCTGTTGAGATCATCGTTGCGATTGTGAGCGTGAGAATGAAGTAATCACTCAAACTCAACGTGGTCAGATCAAGAAGCGCGGGCAGAAGGGCTGCAAAGAACAGAATCGCTTTTGGATTGCTAATCGTCAGTGAATAAGTTGATAAAAAAAGCGCCCATGGGGATTCCGATTGTGAGGGATCAGTGGCGCCCAAATCGGTCGAGATCGGCGAGGTCCATAAACCATAGGCGAGATAGATCAAATAGGCCGCACCACCCCACCGAACGACAATGAGAATGGGTGCGTAGGCTTCAGCGAGTGCGGCAAGACCCGCGGCAGCGACGATGAATAAAGTTAAATCACCAAAGATGAATCCGGCAACAAAGAACGGCATGCCATGAAGGCCACGACCTAATGCGCGCGCGATGATCGCGGCCAAGCCTGGTCCCGGTGTGATCACGGCGATAAAATAGGTCAACGTAAAAATAAGATATTGCGAGAGAGTCATGAGAGAAGATCAACCTGCCCCTGCGACACCCCATAGCGCTGAGTGGCCTCTGGCATCAAGGAAAAAGAAGCGATGTCGGCGCCAGTCATAAAAACTTGCGAACCAAGTTGCGCCAAAGTTTCAAAAAGTGCGGTGCGTCTTTTCGGATCCAGATGCGCGGCAATTTCATCAAGAAGAATGATTGGCGCGATTCCACTGACATCAGCAACAAGACGCGCATGAGCGAGAACGAGTCCGATCAACAAGGCCTTTTGTTCGCCGGTTGATGCGCGCTCCGCCGCAACGGATTTTGGGCCATGAATGACAATCAGATCGGAGGCTTGCGGTCCAACTAAAGCGCGACCCGCTGCGCGATCACGTGGTCTTTGTGTTTTCAAGAGTGCGCGAAACTCGTCTTCAACATCAACGGCTGCGCGATCAATAAGAGCCGCCTCAACCCAGCCTTCGAGGCGAATATCCGCCCAAGGAAAAGGCGAGGTGTCATCGCGCATCGAATGAATCAATCCTGATAGCCTTCCAATCGCTTCTTGACGCGCGGCAGCGACCGCAATTCCCGTTTCAGCCACTTCGCGTTCAATCGCATCAAGCCATAGCGGATCGGGTGAAAGTTCTTCGAGTAATTTGTTTCGTGTTCTTAAGGCGCGCTCTAACCCAGAGACACGGCTTGCATGAGCGGGATCAAGTGCAAGCACCAATCGATCAAGAAAACGACGACGATCACCCGCAGGCCCTGTAAACAATCCGTCAAAGGCGGGCGTCAACCAAACGAGGCGAAGATGGTCAGTAAAATGATGTGCCGAGCTAACACTTGCGCCATTGATGCGATAGCGTCTTTGTGACGAGTTATCGTCGTCTTGGATCTCAAGGCCTGTGCCCAAACGCCAGAGGTCCTCGCCATCCTGAAGTGTGAGGGACACCGCAAATGATCCGGGCCCTTGTTCGCGCGCCATTTCTTCAAGATCAGCGCGACGCAAACCGCGCCCCGGTGTGAAAAGCGAAAGCGCTTCAAGAAGATTGGTTTTGCCTGCGCCATTATCGCCGACAAAAACAATGAGCGCCCCCTCAATCGAAAGATCGAGCGAGGGATAGGAGCGAAACTCTTGCAAGAGAAGACGAGTGACGCGCGGTGTTCGATAGGACGAAGACGCGCGTCGAGAGTCTATGTCGGTCACACGCGCATCGGCATCAGGACATAAAGCGCGCTTGCGCCTTCGCGATCCTGAATCAATGTGGGAGAGCCTGAATCGGCCAGTTTGATTAACGCCGTGTCGCCATCAAGTTCTGCAGCAATGTCGAGAAGATAACGTGCGTTAAAGCCAATCTCGAGCCCCGCTTGATCATAATCGACTTCGATTTCTTCAACTGCGGATCCCGATTCCGGATTGGTCACCGACAAAGTGAGCTTACCGTCATTGACCGCCAATTTCACGGCACGCGTGCGTTCCGATGAAATCGTCGAGACGCGATCAACCGCCGCCATGAAGTCAGCTTTTTCAACGGTGAGCAATTTATCATTCGCGGTGGGAATGACGCGTTGATAATCGGGGAAGGTTCCATCGATCAATTTCGTCGTCAAAACCACTTCGCCAAGTGTGAGGCGAATTTTTGCCGCTGAGACTTCGATCATAACATCGTCGCCACCGGCTTCAACCAGCTTCAAGATTTCATTGACCGCCTTGCGCGGCACGATGATGCCGGGCATACCCGCTGAGCCTTGCGGAGCATCCGCTTCGACGCGTGCGAGACGATGACCATCGGTGGCGACGGCACGCAACATCGTGTGACCCATCACATCAATCGTGTGAAAATAAATCCCGTTGAGATAATAGCGCGTCTCTTCGGTTGAGATCGCAAATTGCGTCTTCTCGATGAGGCGACGCAATTCAGCTGCCGGCAGACTGAATTTGTGATCAAGCGTTCCTGCTGCGAGATCGGGAAAATCGCTGTCAGGCAAAGTCTGCAAAGTGAAGCGCGAACGACCCGCGCGAATGATCATCTGCGTCGCATCACCCGAGTTATCGAGCGATACTTGCGCGCCATCTGGTAATTTGCGGACGATTTCATAAAACATATAAGCGGGCACTGTGGTCGCGCCGGGCGTTCCGATGTCAGCGGGAAACCGTTCGGTGACTTCCAGATCAAGATCGGTGGCCTTGAGATGCAGGCTGCCATCCGCTGCTTTAAGCAAAATATTGGACAAGATCGGAATCGTGTTCCGCCGTTCAACCACGCGGTGAACATGGCCCAAAGATTTGAGGAGCGCTGCTTTTTCGACAGTGACTTTCATCGCCGACCTAGCCGATTTCAGGAGAAGTGAACCCCGGCGGGTTTACCGGGTTGCAGAACGTGCCAGATCGGGCCGAGGTTATGCAAGACAAACCGGCCAATCGGCGGGTGTTTTCGCGCTATGGTCCACAGAATTCCCCGGATTCAGAGCCGAAAGCGGCGCTTAGTCCTGCAGCATACGCTTTAAAAGCTCGACATCGTCACGCAAGCCATTGTCGGCTGCGACCGCACCTTCGATCTTTCGGACGGCGTGGAGCACCGTCGTATGGTCACGACCACCGAAGCGACGGCCAATTTCCGGCAGCGACCGCAAAGTCAAAACCTTTGCGAGATACATTGCGATCTGGCGGGGCTTCACCACGCCTGCCGAGCGACGCGAGGAGAGAATATCCGCGCGGCTGACATTGAAATGGGTTGCCACCAATTTCTGAATGTCTTCGATTTTGACTTTTCTAGGCTCGCGGGCACGGATGAGATCGCGAATGGCGGCTTCGGCCGCTTCCACAGTCAAGGCGCCGCCTGTCAAAGTCGAATGGGCGAGCAAGCGATTGACCGCGCCATCAAGATCGCGACCATTCGAAACGATTGATTTTGCGACATAGGCGATCACATTCGCATTCACGTCGAAATTCGGCTGATGCTGACGTGCGCTCGCAATGCGTGCTTCGATGATACGGATGCGAAGATTCTCATCAAGCGGGCCCATTTCAACAACAAGGCCACCGGCGAGACGTGACTTCACACGCTCATCAAGACTTTCAAGATCTGAAGGTGGACGATCCGCCGCAATAACGATCTGGCGCCCTGAATCGATCAAGGCGTTCAGTGTGTGGCAGAATTCTTGTTGGATCGATTTGCCTTGCAGGAATTGAACATCGTCGATGACGAGAAGATCAATGCCTCTCAGCCGCTCTTTGAAATTGAGCGCGGTCTGCGCTTTCAAGGCGGCAACAAAACCATACATGAAACGGTCGGCGGTGAGATAAATCACGCGACGGCCTTGCGCGATGGTTTCATGAGCGATCGCATGAAGAAGATGCGTCTTACCAAGGCCAACACCCGCGTGAATATAGAGCGGGTTATAGAGTGGTGTTTCACCAACGCTATTGCCTGCCACACGCTCAGCAGCGGCATGCGCAAGCTGATTGGATTTGCCGACCAAGAAATTTGTAAAGTTCAAACGACGATCAAGTGGCGCTCCACCCAAAGAGTCGGTTTCGCTTGTCGTGACACGCTCGCTAGGCGTTGTCGCTTCAGATGAAACACGGTCGATCTGAACGCGATCGCGCGTTGTTGTTTCTGCGGCTTGTTGGCTTTGTGCCTTCTGTACCGGCTTCTGTGTGGCGCTGCGCACGGCAATGACGACCTCGGAGAGGCCGATAAATTCTTCGAATATGAGTGCGCGTAAACGGTCGATATAATGCGATTGGATCCAGCTTTTTAGGAACCGTGTCGGCACCGAGAGGTGCGCTGTTTCGCCTGCGAGGCCGGATAATTCAAGCCGACCAAACCAGCTCGAAAAAACGTCATCACCCAATTCAGCGCGTAAGCGCCGACGCACACGATCCCATGACGCATCATGGTCCACGGTTTTAGCGATGGTCGGCTCAGCAGAGAGGAGAGCAGAAGAATGCGACATCAAACCAACCTGAACAACAGAGAGAAACGAAGAGCGCGATTGCGGCGTTTATCGAATGATCAACAAAATGAGCCGGTAGAGTTTGGTGTCTTGCTTTGTGTGGCCAAGATCCCGTTGAAGGTTTCGATCTCGTCAAAGACACCATTCATTTTTACGCTTCCTTCTTTCATATCCCCATCATCCAAAACGTGATCGAGTTCGATCTTCTCGCTTCGTATGATCCTCCCAGTGACGTCAGTGACATCACCACTTCTCACGCATTTCTCTATCTGAGACAAAAGAAGACCGTACCCCAAAAGGAGTTGATCACCTCAACCATCAGGAGAGACCATTCGCCGAAACCCAACGAACGAGAGGACGTTACACAGGCACCCGACCCCACGCAACGTTCAAAACTCAACCGGAAGTCGAAATTTCTCTGAAAGGCCGCGTGATTGAAGGTCCTTTCGACCCTGATTTTGCGTCAACGCCTTGGTGTTATTAAGATTTCTTTAACGCTCGGCGGCTCGCAAATTTTTATAATTTTTTTTTTGCGCTGGAACCATGATGGCTGTTGCAGCCCATGTTGACCGCGCGCTTTTCCCTTTATCAGCTAACGCATTGATTTTCAGTTATATTTTCTGACCACTTTTTGTCATCGCGTTGTCGCATGAACCAGAATTTGATCATCATTCTGTCAAGCAAAAAATATTTGATGAGATGAAATAAATCGCTTGCGATTGAAACAAGTCACGAGAACAGAATCGCGAAATAAAAAAGCCCCGCATCAGCGAGGCTCTTTTCATCCACTCGTTGTATCAAGAAATGCCTGTGCCACAGGCGTTTCTTGTCTTCGCTTATTTTGCTGCAGCGCTCGCGGCTTTCGCAAGACGCGACACTTTGCGTGAAGCGGTCTTCTTATGCATCACGCCCTTTTGAGCCGCGCGCATCAATTCTGGTTCGGCAAGTTTCAAAGCTTCCGATGCGGCGGCCTTGTCACCCACCTTCAACGCTTCTTCGACTTTCTTTACGTAAGTGCGCACGCGTGAACGACGGCTGCGATTGACGGCCGTGCGGGCTTCAATTTTACGGGTGGCCTTTTTGGCCGATTTCGTATTCGCCATGTTAGGTCCTCAAGACAAAATCGATGCGTTCAACCCAGCGACGATCTCTTTTGTCTATGGTTTGAAATTCAAGCGGACTGAGCTTCACAACTGAGAGGCTGTCCGTTTCGTGGCCGGTCTCATAGCGGCTTGGGCCTTGGCCGTCAATGACCCTCAGCCCGGAAATGGCAGAAAGGCGAAGAGCCAATGCAGCGGATTGGTGGGATCTGCCAGCATTTTGATTGATAGAGCACAGCAGGTGATGACGATCAGCGGACGGATGAGACGCGCCCCTTGGCGGACGGCTAGATGCGAGCCGATTTGGGCGCCTGTAATGGAGGCAAGCCCCATTGCTAAGCCTAGGGGCCAGTGGACCGCCCCGGCGATCGAATAGACGATGAGCGAGCCGAGATTGGAGCCGCCATTGAGAACCTTGGCCATGGCCGTCATTCGCGTGATGCCGAGGCCCAGGAGACCAATCAGGACGGCGGCATAGAATGACCCTGCCCCAGGGCCCAAAAACCCGTCATAGAGGGCGAGCGGCGGAATGACGAGGCTCAGAAAGACGGGCAGCGTAACCCGGGCTTTGCGGTCGGCATCGCCAATGCCGCGCATAAGGCCGAAATAGAGCGCCACGGTGATCAAAAGGATTGGAATCAGCGCTGCAATCACCTCTTTCGAGAAAAACTGGATCAAAAGCGCGCCGCATCCGCCAAAAATGAGGGCGACGACGCCCATGGGCACGCTGGCGCGCCATTCAATGAGCCCCTTTCGCCCATAGGTGACCAGAGCCGAGACGATCGACAAAGTCCCTTGCACCTTGTTCGTCGCCACCGCCGTCACCGGGTCGACCCCGGCGATTAAGAGGGCTGGAACGGTGAGCAATCCGCCGCCGCCTGCGATGGAATCGATAAATCCGGCGAGGAACGCGGTACCGGTCAGAAGCGCAATCGTATCCCATTCAAGTCCGGACATCGGCAAATGGCCTGATGTCAGTTCTTAGAGAAACGCGGCGGCCGCTTTTCGACAAAGGCCGTCATGCCTTCCTTTTGATCCTCTGTTGCAAAAAGGGATTGAAAGAGCCGCCGCTCAACAAGCAGTCCTTCCGAAAGGCTTGTCTCAAAAGCGCGATTGATCGCTTCTTTAGCCATGAGCACGCTGGTGCGTCCTAGAGATGCAATTTGATTGGCAGTCTTTAGCGCATCCTCGACAAGATCGGCGGCTGGCACAATGCGCGCGACAAGGCCCGCGCGTTCAGCTTCCGTTGCATCCATCATGCGTCCGGTAAGGCAGAGTTCCATTGCTTTGGATTTACCTATGGCGCGGGTCAAACGTTGCGAGCCGCCAACGCCCGGGATGATGCCAAGTTTGATCTCCGGCTGACCGAATTTTGCCGTGTCGGCAGCGAGAATGAAATCGCACATCATCGCCAATTCGCATCCGCCGCCTAACGCAAAACCGGCGACAGCCGCGATGATCGGTTTGCGTTTCCGCGCGACGCGATCCCATGAAGTGACAAAATCATCGAGATAGGTTGAAGGAAAAGTGAGATCCTTCATCTCTTTAATATCGGCACCAGCCGCAAAGGCTTTCTCCGATCCTGTGATGACGGTCGCACCAATATGAGGATCGCGCTCAAACGCATCGAGCGCTTGATCAAGCTCCGAGATCAAAGTGCTGTTTAATGCATTCAACGCATCAGGACGATGAAGGGTGATCAATCCCGCTTTGTCGCGCGTCTCGACCTTGAGGGCCTGATAGGACATATTCCGCACTCCTTATCGATACAGGACTGATCCACTCACCATCGGCTGAGTGCTATCCGCTTGTTGCATTTTGTTCAAGCCTGCCAGCGCTTTCCTATTTTTGGCATTTTGGGCAATAGAAGGTTGATCTTCCCGATTGTACAAGTCTTTTGATCATACCCCCGCATGACTTTGTCGGGCATTTTTCACCTTCACGATCATACACGCGGAAGCGATGTTGAAAATATCCGAGCGAACCATCTGTTTGTGCAAAATCGCGCAAAGAGGATCCTCCCGCTGCAACCGCTTCGGTGAGTACTTCACGAATGATCTTCGCAAGTTCATCGGCTTTCACTTTCATTGCACCACGTGTAGATGAAAGCGTGCCCGCACGTCGTTTGGGTGAAAGACCCGCGCGGTAAAGCGCCTCGCATACATATATATTGCCAAGTCCTGCGATCAAACTTTGATCGAGTAACGCCGCTTTAAGCGGCGCCTTTTTTCCTTCAAACAAAGCGCGAATGCGATCGCCATCAAGCTCATTACCAAGGGGTTCGAGGCCCATGGATTTAAAATGACGCGAGGTTTCAATTGTGCTGCGCGGGTTTACATCCATAAAGCCGAAGCGTCGCGGATCGTTATATATAATGCGTGCACCGCTCTCGAGATGAAAGACGACATGATCATGAAGATCCGTGCCACCGGTATCGTGATGAAAAACGCCGGGGCTTTGACTTTGTGTAGGATCTATAATTGTAAAGCGACCGCTCATGCCGAGATGCATGATTAGAACCTCACCGGAAGAAAGATCGACGAGGAGATATTTGGCCCGCCGCCCGAGGCTTAAGACGCGCTGTCCTTCAAGACGCTCCCGAAAGCGGGGCGGGAAGGGGAAGCGTAAATCGGGCCGACGCTGCTCCACCCGTACAAGGCGCTGCCCGGTCATTACAGGCTCAAGCCCACGGCGAACGGTTTCAACTTCGGGCAGTTCGGGCATGGCGGGTCCTTCCGGCTCCGGCATAGCGTCTTGACGCGCGTTCCGCTATGGTCTTGATCGCAAAGGAAATCGGGGCGGTTGATGGTAGATATGCAGGAAAATCAGGCAATAGGGGGCAGTCGCGATGACGCGGCCGAGACCCATTTCGGCTTTTCCTCTGTCCGTTTGGGCCAGAAACAGGCGTTGGTCGATGATGTGTTTCACAAAGTCGCGCGCCGTTATGACCTGATGAATGACCTTATGTCCTTCGGGCTGCATCGCGCCTGGAAGACCGCGCTCGTCTCCACTTTGCGGCCCTCGCGTACACGCCCCTTCCATCTTCTCGATGTGGCGGGGGGAACCGGCGATATTTCTTTTCGCGTGTTGGAAGCCGCCGGCGCGCAAGCCAAAGCAACCGTACTCGATATTAATGGCGATATGTTGGAAGTCGGCCGCGACCGCACGCCAAAGGCCTTAAAGGACCGGATTGAGTTTGTGCAGGCCAATGCTGAAGAACTGCCTTTGCCTGATAAACACTTTGATGCCTACACGATCGCTTTTGGCATTCGCAATGTGCCGCGCATTGATCGCGCGCTTTCAGAAGCGCATCGCGTATTGAAACGTGGCGGACGGTTTTTGTGCCTCGAATTTTCGAATGTTGATGTGCCGGGCCTTGATAAGATTTATGACGCGTTCTCTTTCAAGATCATTCCACCAATGGGACGTCTCGTCACGGGTGATGCCGAACCCTATCAATATCTTGTCGAGTCAATCCGGCGCTTTCCGACGCCCGCGCGTTTTACATCCATGATTGAAGCAGCAGGCTTTGGGCGCGTGACATCGTGTTCGATGTCGGGGGGCATCGTTCAGCTTCACTCGGCATGGAAGATATAAGGTCGAGCCCGTGCGATTTGCCCCGATCCATTTATTGCGTTTGATGCGGGTTGGTTTTGTGCTCGCGCGAGAAGGCGCTTTCGCGCTTGTCGATCCGCGTGAAGCGCCTGCAGGCGTTGGCGCACTTGTGAGCCTCGCGCGTCTTTTTGAAAAACGTGGTGCTGCCTCAAGTGCAGAAGGCTTGGTAGCGGCACTCACGCGACTTGGGCCTTCTTATATAAAGCTCGGCCAATTTATGGCGACACGGCCTGACGTCGTCGGTGTCCGTGTAGCGCGCGATCTCGAAAGATTGCAAGATCGAATTCCGCCTTTTGGTCGTGCGGCGGCGGTGAAAGAAATTGAAGAGTCATTCGGCAAACCGCTTGACGCTCTCTATTCCGATCTCAGCGAACCCATTGCAGCAGCGTCAATCGCACAAGTCCATCGCGCACGCACGCGTGAAGGAACAACCGTTGCTGTGAAAGTATTACGCCCCGGCGTGCGTACACGCTTTCGGCGCGATCTTGCCGCGATGGCCTATGCTGCCGAAGTGATGGAAGAGTTTTCGGCCGAAGCGCGACGTTTAAAATTCGTCGATGTCGTTGAAACATTAAAGCGCTCTGTGACGATGGAGATGGATCTTCGTCTTGAAGCGGCGGCTTTGTCGGAAATGGCCGAGAACGCGCGTGAAGATGCAGAATTTCACGTGCCCTCAGTCAATTGGGATTTGACCGCGCGCGATGTCGTAACGATGGAATGGATCGATGGAATTCCGCTTCATGATCTCGATGCGATTGTTGCGGCCGGCCATGATCGTGTTGGGCTTGGCCGGATCGTCATTCAATCCTTTTTGCGCCACGCGTTAAGAGACGGATTTTTTCATGCCGATATGCATCCAGGCAATTTGTTCGTCGACCCCGCAGGGCGGCTCTGTGCTGTTGATTTCGGCATCATGGGTCGCTTGGGTCTGCGCGAGAGGCGCTTTCTTGCCGAAATTCTTTTAGGCTTTATCACACGTAATTATCGCCGCGTGGCCGAAGTGCATTTTGAAGCCGGCTATGTGCCGATGCATCATTCGGTTGATGATTTTGCGCAAGCCATTCGTGCGATTGGCGAGCCCATTCACCAACGCTCCGCCGATCAGATTTCCATGGCGAAATTGCTGACGCTTCTCTTTGAAGTGACGGGCCTCTTCGATATGCGTACGCGTACCGAGCTTGTGATGCTGCAAAAGACGATGGTGGTTGTCGAAGGTGTCGCGCGTTCGCTTGATCCGCATTTGAATATGTGGACCACGGCGGAACCCGTGGTGCGTGAATGGATCGAACGCAATCTTGGCCCGCTGGGACGGATTGAAGATGTCGGCCGCGGTGCAGTTTCACTTGCCACGATGATCGGTCATCTACCGACGCTCGCGCAAAAGGCTGAGACCCTGATCAATCAAATCAATGAAGCCAGCGAGAAGGGCTTTCCGCTAGACGCGCGCTCGATTGCGAATATCGGCAAAGCGGAAGCGGCGCGAAACCGTTGGGGCAATCTTGCGCTGTGGATTATTGCAGCGGTCTTGGTGGCGTTTGCTTTTCGTTTCTTCAGTTTTCACTAGTTCACAGAAGCATCAAAACTCTTTGTGGGTTTGCTGGAAGATAGGTCAAAGATCATGGCACTCGCGGGAAAGCGCATCCTTCTCATCATTGGCGGCGGGATCGCGGCCTATAAATCGCTCGAACTCATCCGCGAGATCAAAAAGCGTGGCGGGTCTGTGCGCGCGATCCTCACCAAAGCGGGGGCGGAATTTGTGACGCCGCTGTCGGTTTCAAGTCTTTCGGGCGAGAAAGTCTTCACCGATCTTTTCTCGCTGACGGATGAGGCCGAGATGGGCCACATCGAATTGTCGCGGTGGGCCGATCTCGTTGTGGTCGCCCCTGCTACCGCCGATTTACTCGCGAAACTGGCGCAAGGTCTTGCGAATGACCTCGCCTCCACCGCTCTGCTCGCGACCGATAAACGCGTTCTGGTCGCGCCCGCGATGAATGTGCGGATGTGGACGCATGCGGCGACCACCCGCAATGTCGCCCAGCTCAAAAAAGACGGCGTGCTGTTTGTGGGTCCTGATGACGGCGAAATGGCCTGCGGTGAATATGGCCCCGGTCGCATGGCCGAACCGTCAGTGATTGCAGATGTGATCGAGAAAACTTTGGGCGGTAAATCGTCACGTAAAGGACCGCTATCGGGCAAACATGTGCTTGTCACATCAGGCCCCACCCATGAACCGATTGATCCAGTGCGGTACATTGCCAATCGTTCTTCGGGCAAACAAGGCCACGCGATTGCGGCAGCGGCGGCGGAAGCGGGCGCTGAGGTGACCTTGATCTCCGGTCCGGTTTCAATTCCTGATCCCGTGGGTGTGAATGTTATTCATGTCGAGACGGCGGCGGCCATGCTCGCTTCCGTACAGAAAGCCTTGCCTGCAGATCTCGCCATTTTTTGTGCAGCCGTTGCTGATTGGCGGGTGAAAACCGAGGCCAAGGACAAGATCAAAAAACAAAAGGGCGCGCCCCCGCCCGCCCTCGCTCTTGAAGCCAATCCCGATATTCTTGCAACCATTGCAGGCATGAAAAAAGGCCGACCGGGGCTTGTTGTCGGCTTTGCTGCCGAGACGCATAATGTCGTCAATTACGCCAAAGCCAAACTTGCGGCGAAGGGATGCGATTTAATCATCGCCAATGATGTCAGTGCGGCGCGCGGCGTTATGGGCGGCGATCTGAACACGGTTCATATTGTCACGCAGAAGGCGGTTGAAACCTGGCCGACTTTAGAGAAAAGCGAGATCGCAGCGCGGCTAATCGACTATTTTTCAGCTCTTTTGCCGAAAAAGAACGCGAAATGACCCCCATTATCGGTGTTTTGCGGCTTCCCCATGCTGAGGGGCTGCCTTTGCCGCGCTACGAAACGTCTCAGGCAGCGGGCATGGATTTGCTTGCGGCCATCCCTGAGACTCCTATATTTACAATTCCAAATGGGAAACGTGCATTAATCCCCACGGGATTGTGTATTGAGCTTCCCGCCGGTTTTGAGGCGCAGGTTCGGCCCCGTTCGGGTCTCGCTTTGAAACATGGTGTTACGGTGTTGAATGCGCCCGGCACGATTGACGCAGATTATCGCGGCGAAGTGTCGGTGCTTCTCATCAATCACGGCGAAGAGCCCTTTGTCGTGGCGCGGGGCATGCGGATTGCCCAGCTTGTTGTCGCTCCGGTGGCGCAGGCGGTTCTTGAGGAGCGCACCCGTCTCGGAGACACCGGACGGGGCAGTGGAGGTTACGGCTCGACAGGCGTCTGATCCACGTCTTTCCCGGGCCCAAGGGAAGGATGTTGGCTATGAATTTACTCTCCCGTCGCAGCATGTTGGCCATCGCCGCGGTCGTTGATGTGGCGCTCTATGCCCGGCCCGATCCGGTTCCTGCCAAAGCCTTGGCCGACCGCCATCGTTTACCACCTCGCCATCTTGAAACGCTTTTGCAGGCTTTGGTGCGTGCCGGAATCCTCAAAGGCGTGCGCGGCCCGCGCGGCGGTTATGAGCTCGCGAGCGAACGTCGTCGCCTCACCGCCGGACAGATCGTGCGCGCCGCCATGTCCTCAGCGGAGGACGATGCCTCGATCCCCGAACCCCACTCAAAACTCGTTGATTTGGTGGTCGAACCCCAGGTGAAAACGGCAAGCCATGCGTTTTTGGCCCATCTTGATGGCATCACGGTCGAGGTGCTTTGTGACGCAGCCCAAGCGCGTGGCTTGATCTCTGGGCCTGATGCTGCGGATTTCTCAATATAGACATGTGAATTAATATAATTATCGACTTTTTATGTAAAATAAGGTAATGACCGATCAATAGTCCCTTTCAGGAGATGATCATCATGGCTCATGCGCATTCAAAACCCGGCCGCGGCCGGATCTATCAATCGATCACTGATACGATTGGCGATACGCCGATTGTGCGCCTTGATCGTCTCGCGAAAGAGAAGGGCGTGCATGCGCATCTTCTTGCCAAGCTCGAATTTTTTAATCCGATTGCGAGCGTGAAAGACCGCATCGGCGTCAATATGATTGATGCACTTGAGCAACAAGGCGTCATCAAGCCGGGCGCAACATTGATTGAACCAACATCGGGCAATACGGGTATTGCACTCGCTTTCGTGGCCGCTGCGCGTGGTTATCGTCTTATTCTTGTGATGCCTGAATCCATGTCGATTGAGCGTCGCAAAATGCTTGCATTGCTTGGCGCAGAACTCGAATTGACTCCTGCACCTCTCGGTATGAAAGGCGCGATCGCAAAGGCTGAAGAATTGAAAGCGTCAATTCCCGGCGCTGTAATTCCGCAACAATTCAAGAACCCTGCCAATCCTGACATTCATCGCAAAACAACGGCTGAAGAAATCTGGAATGATACGGAAGGTGGCGTCGATATTTTCATCTCAGGTGTTGGCACAGGCGGTACGATCACCGGCGTGGGACAAGTTTTGAAATCACGCAAACCGCAAGTCAAAGTCGTTGCGGTTGAACCGGAAGATTCGCCTGTGTTGTCAGGCGGCAATCCGGGTCCGCATAAAATTCAAGGTATTGGTGCTGGCTTTGTACCCGATATTCTTGATCGCTCTGTGATTGATGAAGTCGTGCGCATCGGCAATCAAACGGCTTTTGATACTGCACGATTGCTTGCTCGTCTTGAAGGCATTCCGACAGGAATTTCATCGGGCGCTGCCGTAGCTGCGGCATTAGAGATTGCTGCGCGGCCTGAATCAAAAGGCAAGAATATCGTGATCATCATTCCAAGCTTCGCCGAGCGTTATCTCTCGACAGCTTTGTTTGAAGGTTTGTGAGTTATAGGCAGTCGGGCTTACGCTATTGCGTAAGCCCTGAGTCAACTTTAATCACACCAACGCAGCAATCACACGGTCGGGTGGACGATGGCCGTCCATGAACGTGCGGATATTGATAATCACCTTCTCGCCCATTTCAATGCGGCCTTCGACGGTGGCTGAACCCATGTGAGGCAACACAACAATTTTGTGTTGCTTGGCGAGTTTCAACATGCGCGGCGAGATGGCGGGCTCATGTTCAAACACATCGAGACCCGCACCAGCGAGTTCTCCTGCTTCTAACATTTTAATCAACGCGGTTTCATCGATAATTTCACCGCGTGCGGTGTTTACAAGAATGGCATCGCGTTTCAAAAGTTTGAGACGACGCCCTGAGAGCAAATGATAAGTCGCCGGTGTGTGCGGGCAATTCACCGAAACAATATCCATACGTGCAAGCATTTGATCGAGTGAATCCCAATAGGTTGCTTCGAGCTCTTGCTCGATGGCTGGCGCAACCGGTTTGCGATTGTGATAATGCACTTGAAGTCCAAACGCTTTCGCACGACGTGCAAGAGCTTGCCCGATGCGACCCATCCCCACAATGCCCAAACGTTTTCCGGTGATGCGGTGACCAAGCATCCATGTCGGTGACCAGCCATGGAAATTGCCTTCAGGGATGACGCGCGCGCCTTCCGCGATGCGACGCGAAACTGAAAGAATAAGCGCCATCGTCATATCGGCCGTATCATCGGTCAAAACACCGGGTGTGTTCGTTACCGTTATGCCGCGTTCGCGCGCTGCGTTGAGATCAATGTGATCAACGCCATTGCCGAAATTCGCGATCATTTTTAACTGTGGACCCGCCGCCGCAATAATATCGGCATCGATTTCATCCGTTACGGTAGGCACGAGAACATCTGCGGATTTAACCGCTTCGATCAATTCATCTTTGCTCATCGCGTGGTCATCGATATTGAGCGACGCCTTAAACAATTCGCGCATGCGCGTCTCAATTGTGTCTGGCAGTCGACGCGTGACGACAACAAGCGGCTTTTGGTGGGGCATGAACAGTTTCCCTTTTCGCTTGCGCCTCACTCTTGCGCGGGCTCAACGTCTTTACCAAGTCTTAACCCGCCGCGCTTCACACAAAATCTGTGACGAAGTGGCGCGCGTGACCATCACTTCATTTTTCTCTAGCGATGCCACAAATGAAAAACAACGGGCGATGGAAGGCCGATCAGTGAAGGACCGGATGAATAGCGTGAAACGCGCCATCGCAGCTCTTTGTGTTCTCTCCGGTCTCGGCCTGAGCGCTCCCGCTCTTGCGGCAGAAACGGCGGTCGGTTCGGCGTCGAATTTGCCTTTGCCCCGCTTTGCCAGCCTGAAATCGGATCGGGTCAATCTCCGCGAGGGGCCAAGCAAAGAGCATCGGACCAAATGGATTTACGAGAAGGCTGGGTTACCCGTTGAAATCATTGCAGAATTTGAAACATGGCGGCGCATTCGCGATTCCGAAGGGGCAGAAGGTTGGGTGCTTCACAGCCTCTTGTCGGGGCGCCGCACCGCTCTGGTGGCGCCGTGGGGCAAAGACAAACCGGTCGCTTTGCGTTCAAAACCCGATGACGCCGCCCCGATGATTGCCGCGCTCATGCCAAATGTGCTCGGCGTGGTGCGCACCTGTGATTTGAAATGGTGTCGGATTGTCGGTGAGGGTGCCGAGGGGCAGAAATTTGACGGTTATGTCCCCCAAAGTCAGCTCTGGGGCGTCTATCCGGACGATAAATTCGACTAAAAGCGGCGCTCAGACCTTACGGCGAAGGCGCACGACCACGTCAACGCGGGCGATTTCCATCCCTTCGGGCACGCTGGGCAGGCTCGCGACATCAATATCGCTGCCCTCGATATCGATCAGACGATTTTCGCCTTCGATGTAGAAATGATGGTGATTGGTCGCTTTGGTGTCGAAATGGGTTTTGGCCCCTTCAACAGCGATTTCCCGGATCAGGCCGGCTTCGGTGAATTGGTGCAGCGTATTGTAGACGGTCGCCAGTGAAACTGGGACTTTTGCCTTCAGAGCCTCTTCATAAAGCCCTTCAGCGGTCAAATGGCGGTCACCTTTGGCAAAAAGCAGCCATCCCAAACCCATTCTTTGACGCGTCGGGCGCAGACCCGCACCCTGCAAGCGCGATTTCACTTCGCTATAGACGCAGCCGCGCCCGGCCTTGGAGGCCGCAGCGGTGGCGGAAGGCGCCGCAGACGGGGTAGAAAGGTTCGACATGCCCCAAAGATAGGCGTTGGAAGCCATCTGTGCAACCCGTTTGCGATCTTTCAGCTGGGGGTTGCCTATGTTACGGAGGGTGGACAAAAGAGGGGAGCCACCGCCAACAGGCGGCGCAGCAGAATGGGACAACAGTACGGATCGGCTATGACGCAACGTTCGAGTTATGAATATGAAGATTTGTTGGCCTGCGGGCGGGGTGAATTGTTTGGCCCCGGAAACGCGCAATTGCCGCTGCCGCCGATGCTGATGTTTGATCGAATTGCCGAGGTCTCCGAGACGGGCGGTGAATTTGGCAAAGGCGTGATCCGCGCAGAATTTGCGATCAAACCCGATCTCTGGTTCTTCCCCTGCCATTTCCAAGGCGACCCCGTGATGCCGGGCTGTCTTGGTCTTGATGCGCTCTGGCAATTATGCGGCTTTTTTCTTGGCTGGTTGGGCGCGGAAGGGCGCGGCCGTGCGCTCGGTGTTGGCGAAGTGAAATTCATTGATCAAGTTTTGCCGAGCGTGAAGCAAGTTGTTTACACCGTGAATCTGAAACGCGTGTTTCGGTCGAAACTTGTTCTCGGTATTGCCGATGGCCATCTCGAAGCGGATGGACGCCGGATTTATGAGGCGCATGATCTTCGCGTCGGCCTGTTCAAAACAGCGTAACGAAAAAGACATCAATTGAGTGATCGAAGCCTGAAATTTTCTATCAGGTTTCGGTTGTCATGAAGGAGATGAGTATGAGACGCGTCGTCGTCACCGGCATGGGGATTGTGTCCTCGATCGGCAATAACACGCAGGAAGTGCTGGCTTCGCTTTATGAAGCCCGTTCTGGCATCATACGCGCGGAGCGCTATTCTGAACTTGGTTTTCGTTGCCAGGTTCATGGCGCGCCGACACTGGATCCGAATGAGATTGTTGATCGCCGTGCGATGCGTTTTCACGCTGTGGGAACGGCATGGAATCATGTCGCAATGGATCAGGCCATTCTCGATGCCGGCCTTGAAGAGCGCGACATTTCAAATGAACGTACCGGCATTGTGATGGGTTCGGGTGGTCCGTCCACGCGGACCATTGTCGAAGCTGCAGACATTACACGTGAGAAAGGTGGACCGAAGCGCATTGGTCCATTCGCTGTTCCGAAGAGCATGTCGTCAACAGCATCGGCAACACTTGCAACCTGGTTCAAAATCAAGGGCGTCAATTATTCAATTTCATCAGCCTGTGCGACATCCAATCATTGCATTGGCAATGCCTATGAACTCATTCAATGGGGTAAGCAGGATATTGTTTTCGCCGGTGGATGCGAAGAGCTCGATTGGACTCTCTCTGAACTTTTTGACGCGATGGGCGCGATGTCATCGAAATATAATGACACGCCAAAAACAGCCTCGCGCGCTTATGATAAGAACCGCGATGGTTTCGTAATAGCCGGTGGCGCTGGCGTGCTTGTACTTGAAGAGCTTGAGCACGCAAAAGCGCGTGGCGCACGAATTTACGGTGAAGTCGTTGGCTATGGCGCAACCTCCGACGGTCACGACATGGTGGCACCATCGGGTGAAGGCGCTGTGCGCTGCATGCGGCAGGCTCTTTCAACTGTTCATGTTCCGATTGATTACATCAATCCGCATGCCACATCGACTCCGGTTGGTGATGTGAAAGAGATTGAAGCAATCCGCGAAGTGTTTGGTTCGAAATGCCCACCGATCTCCGCAACGAAATCGCTGACAGGTCATTCGCTTGGCGCCACAGGCGTTCAAGAAGCCATCTATTCGCTTCTCATGATGAATAATGGGTTCATTTGTGAGAGCGCGAATATAGAGGAGCTTGATCCGGATTTCGCTGATATGCCGATTGTGCGCAAGCGAATTGAGAACGCGAAAATCGGCGCGGTGCTCTCAAACTCATTCGGGTTTGGCGGCACCAATGCCACAATCGTCATGAAACGGCTTGAGGCTTGATCGGTCTTCAAGATCACAAAGAGGAGAGCGGTTCATGAGCGGATTGATGAAAGGCAAACGCGGTCTTGTGATGGGCGTTGCCAATAATCATTCAATTGCCTGGGGTATCGCAAAGACTTTGGCGGATCACGGCGCCGAATTGGCATTCACCTATCAGGGTGATGCCCTCAAAAAGCGCGTTGAACCCTTGGCTGCAGAGGCCGGTTCGAAATTTCTTCTTCCTTGCGATGTTGAAGATCTTACCTCTGTTGATGCGGTTTTTGATGAAATCAAAACCCAATGGGGCAGTTTTGATTTTCTCGTTCATGCGATTGCTTTCTCCGACAAATCGGAGTTGAAGGGTCGCTTTGCTGATACAACGCGCGAAAATTTTTCGCGTACGATGCTGATCTCTTGTTTCTCCTTCGTTGAGATTGCAAAGCGCGCAGCACCCTTGATGCCGCAAGGCGGATCAATGATCACGCTCTCTTATGGCGGCTCAACACGCGTTATGCCGAATTATAATGTGATGGGTGTGGCGAAAGCCGCGCTTGAAGCTTCAGTACGGTATCTCGCAGGCGATTTTGGCCCGGAAAATATTCGCATCAATGCGATTTCAGCGGGTCCGGTCCGCACGCTTGCGGGTGCCGGCATTGCGGATGCACGGTTGATGTTCAATTATCAAAAACGTCACGCACCGTTACGTCGCACGGTAACGATCGAAGAAATTGGCGGTTCGGCACTTTATCTCTTGTCGGATCTTTCAACGGGTGTGACCGGTGAAGTTCACTTTGTAGACTCAGGCTATAACATCATCTCGATGCCGCACCCCGAAGCGCTGAAGACGGTTGACGATGCCGAGACAGCCGCTGAGGCACGCTTGGCTGGACGCGCGGCGGAGTGACGTGATGAGTGGTGTAGAGATTGAAGGCATTCTGCCGTCCCAAGATATTCGCGCATTACACGAAGGTGGCGCAATAAAGTCTGATCGCCCGCTTGTTCAGGGACAGATTCAACCTGCGAGTCTCGATCTTCGTTTGGGCCGCCGTGTTTGGCGTTTGCGCGCCAGTTTTCTACCCGGTCAATCGCATAAAGTGCGCGAACGTCTTGATCGCGTTGCGCTGCATGAAATTGATTTAACCAATGGCGCTGTGCTTGAAACAGGTGCGGTCTATATTGCCGAATGTTTGGAAAGCCTCGCATTGCCGAAGGGGTTGCCCGCTTCGGCCAATCCAAAAAGTTCAACCGGTCGGCTTGATGTGTTCACGCGCCTGATAGCTGATCATGCACGTGAATTTGATCAAATCGAAGCCGGTTATCACGGTCCACTTTATCTCGAAATCTCACCACGCACATTTCCGGTGCTTGTTCGTACAGGATCGCGTCTTTCGCAAATTCGTTTTCGTCGTGGTGCACCGCGCCTTGATGATGATGCGTTGAAGCTTCTGCATAAACGCGATCCGCTTGTGACATCTTCAGAACCGTCTATCCAAAATGGTATTGCGGTGAGCGTTGATCTCTCGGGTTTCGGTGCAAACAAACTTGTAGGCTATCGTGCACGTCGTCACACAGCCCTTGTCGATGTGGATCGTGTGGGGGCCTGTGCAGTTGATGATTATTGGGACCCGCTTTATGCAACGGCCGCGCGCGACCTCATTCTTGATCCGGGACAATTTTATATTCTGGCGTCAAAAGAAGCGGTGCAAGTACCGCCCGATCACGCAGCCGAGATGACGCCCTTCGATCCGCTCGTTGGCGAATTTCGCGTTCATTATGCGGGATTCTTCGATCCGGGTTTTGGTCATGCCGAAAGCGGCGGCTCCGGAAGTCGTGCGGTTCTTGAAGTTCGCTCGCGCGATGTGCCCTTTATCATCGAAGATGGTCAGACCGTCGGTCGCCTTGTCTATGAGCGGATGGCCGCTTTGCCTGATGTTCTTTACGGCAAGGGTCTAGGCTCGAATTATCAAGCACAGGGCTTAAAGCTGTCCAAACATTTCAAAGTTGGGTGAGGACAACGAAAGATTATTTGTCTTTCAGAAGATCATTCAGATGTTCAGCATAGCTTAACAGATGCTTGCGACCGTGATCGGTCATGGTTACGACCTTTGCACGGCGATCATTTTCGCCATCAAGACGATTGATCAAGTTCAGCTTTTCCAGCGCGCGCAAATGTTGTCGCACGGAGACTTCAGTGGCTTGCGTATTCTCATAAATGTCGGACAGCGGGGCCGAGAAATCATTCTCGACCAGATAGCTTAAGATCTCGATGATCGTGTTTGTGCGGCTCTTAAAAAATTCGAGCTCAATTTGAATCAGTTGCCGACGGCGGCGCGCTAGGTCATGAATCGATACGCCGCTACTCATATATGAACTGGCTCACTAATCTATTGCCGTAAATCTTGAAGCTAAGGCGTAGCCTTAAAAACGGCTTAAAAAATCAAAAAAAAGTTTCGGAGTTTCAGGCTTTTATTTGCGAAAACACTTATCTTTTGCCTTTATTCATTGATTTTCAGACCATAAGCGACTATCCCGCCCTCTAGAAATTGCCCCTACCGCCATTATGACTTCATCGGAATCAGGTCCGGGCCAGGACAAGTTATGACACTGAAAACCGAGGCCGGACGGCGGCGCACTTTCGCGATTATCTCGCACCCTGACGCCGGTAAAACGACATTGACCGAAAAGCTTCTGCTCATGGGCGGAGCGATTCAGCTTGCCGGCGAGGTGAAGGCAAGGCGCGGCGGGGCACAAACCCGCTCGGACTGGATGGGCATTGAGCGGGCGCGCGGCATTTCGGTCGTGACCTCTGTCATGACCTTTGAATATGCGGGGTGCGTTTTTAATCTTCTCGATACGCCGGGCCACGAAGACTTCTCGGAAGATACCTATCGCACGCTCACTGCCGTTGATTCTGCCGTGATGGTGATTGACGCCGCAAAAGGTATCGAGGCACGCACGCGTAAATTGTTTGAAGTGTGCCGCTTGCGTGACATCCCGATTGTGACTTTCATCAACAAGATGGATCGTGAAACGCGCGATCCGTTCGATCTCTTGGATGAAATCGAAAAGACTCTTGCGCTTGATACGGCACCGGCGACATGGCCGGTCGGTCGCGGCAAGAATTTTGCCGGTACTTATGATTTTACGAAACGCACATTTCGCAAATTCGATTCAGATGAAACCGTTCTGGCGGTCAGTGGCCCAGATGATGATCGTTTAGCGGAACTCATTCCGGATCATGAGCGTGATGCGTTCCGCGAAGAGATTTCGCTTGCGGCAGAGGCCTGTCGTCCTTTCCATCTCCAAGCTTTTCGCGAAGGTCATTTGACGCCGGTGTTTTTTGGCTCAGCTTTGCGCGATTTTGGCGTTCGTGATCTCATAGATGCAATGGCTGCCATTGCGCCGCCCCCGCGTGCGCAAGAAGCCGCAGGCCGCATCGTTGAATCTGATGAAAGCAAGATGACGGGTTTCGTATTCAAGATTCAAGCCAATATGGATCCCAATCATCGAGACCGCATTGCGTTTATTCGTGTGTGCTCTGGCCGTCTCGAACGCGGCATGAAAGCGAAATTGGTTCGCACTGGAAAAGCATTGCCTGTGAATGCACCGCAATTCTTTTTTGCACGTGACCGTGTTTTGGCTGAAGAAGCCTATGCAGGCGATGTTGTGGGTTTGCCCAATCATGGCACCTTGCGTATTGGCGACACCTTGACTGAAGGCGAAGATTTAATTTTTCGCGGTGTACCCAGTTTTGCGCCTGAAATTTTGCGTCGTGTCCGTTTGAAAGACGCGATGAAAGCCAAGAAACTCAAAGAAGCTCTGCAGCAATTGGGTGAAGAAGGGGTTGTGCAACTTTTCACGCCGCTTGACGGTTCTGGTGCAATTGTCGGTGTTGTGGGCGCGCTGCAACTTGATGTGCTGATCGAACGGTTGAACGCCGAATATGGCTTACCGATTGAATTGGAACCGACGCGGTTCACGGTCTGTCGCTGGATTTCATCTAATGACAAGGTCGAACTCGAAAAATTTATCGACTCGCACGGCTCCTCAATTGCATATGATCTTGATGGCGCGCCGGTTTTTCTTGCGCCTTCTGCCTTTACGTTGAATTATGAGCATGAACGTTGGCCGGCAATTTCTATTGCCGATGTCAAAGACTATCAGATGCGGGATGACGCGAATTAAGGAGCGCTTTTGATCATGGCTGGTGGTGAAAAGAAAATCCGATCTGACAATCTGAAAGTGGTCGCGCGCCAAATCTTTGCGAAAGCCGGATCTTTACCCCGCGAATGTGATCTCTTGGCGGATCATCTGATTGAAGCCAATCTCAAAGGTCACGACTCGCACGGCATCGGGATGATCCCCGCTTATATTGCCGCTTTGAAAGTCGATGAGTTGAAACTCAATGCGTCGCCGCGCTTGATCTCTGAAATAGGTTCAACACTTGTTCTTGACGGCGGTTTAGGTCTCGGACAAAGCATCGCGCATGACGCGATGGTGATGGGTATTGAACGGGCGAAAGCGCAAGGCTCTTCGATTGTCGCATTGCATAACAGTCATCATATCGGTCGCATTGGTCATTGGGCCGAGCAATGCGCGGCGGCAGGTCTTGTCTCAATTCATTTTGTGAATGTGATCGCGGAACCGGTTGTAGCACCTTTCGGCGGAACGGTTGCCCGTGTTGTCACGAATCCGATCTCGATTGGCATTCCGCGTGAAGGCCACGCGGCCGTGATTGTTGATTTTGCTACAAGCCGTTTGGCGCATGGAAAAATTCGTGTGGCTTACAACAAGGGCATCACAGTGCCTGAAGGCACTTTAATTGATGCAGCAGGACGTCCCACAAATGATCCAGCAACTTTGTTCACCGATCCACGCGGTGCCATTCTGCCTTTCGGTGAGCATAAAGGGTGGACACTGGCATTTGCCTGCGAAGCCTTGGCAGGGGCGCTCACGGGCGGTGAGGCGATTAAGGGCGTTGTGACGCGTAAAGCCATCGTCAACAATATGCTCTCCATTCTGATCGCGCCAAACCGGATTGGCACCGCGTCGTCCTATTTCCGTGAACTGGAAGAGATGATCACATGGGTCCAAAGCCCCGCGCCGGGTGCCGACCCTTCTGTTCTTTTACCGGGTGACCCTGAGCGCAAAACACGGACCGAGCGGCTTCGTGACGGAATTCCGGTTGATCCCGCGACGTGGGCGCAAATCCTGGCCGCTGCAGGCGAAATCGGCGTGGCTTCGTCCTCACTTGAGGCTGCGGCGGGTCTTTAAGGGGCCCTTGCCTTGCTTTCGCCCGGTCGAGCCGTCATAGAACGGAACCTGCTTCGCTCTGGTTGCCTTATATTGTCTTCATGACGGAACGCGCGCCTTCTCCGAAATCATCTGCCGTTGAGCCGCCTAAAGAGCGGCAAGGCATGAATATTTTTGGCGCTGTGGCGAGTGTCATTCTGTTTGGCGCGGCGCTTTATGTTCTCTATCGCGTTGCGGGCGAAGTGAAACCCGATGATGTCATCGCCGCTTTTCATAAAGCGGGACGTGAGCAAATTGGTCTCGCTGTTGTCTTTACGCTTTTGAGTTATCTGTCTCTCACCGGTTATGATGCCTTAGCGATGCGCCAATTGGCGATCAAAGCGCATGTGGCACGCGTCGCTTTCGCATCATTCACAAGTTACGCCATTTCTTTCACACTGGGCTTTCCGTGGCTGACCGCAGGCGCCGTTCGTTACTGGATTTATTCGGCAACCGGAATCTCATCATCAAAAGTTGCGAGTCTAACTTTGATTGCCGGAATGACATTCATTCTCGGTATGGCCGCTGTTTTTGGTATCGGATTGATTTGGCAGGCTGAAGCTATTTCATACATCAATCAAGCGACCGCTTCGGTTAATCAATTGATTGGCATGGCGGTGCTCTCTGGCATTCTTGTTTATCTTGTCTGGGCGGCTGCCAAAAAGCGCCACATGCGGATCAAAACTTTTATGATCGAATTGCCGACGCTGAATGTTTCACTTGGGCAATTGGCCTTAGGTGCGGCTGATGTTTGTGCAGCGGCGGCGGTGCTTTATGTTCTTCTTCCAGAAGGTCATGGTATCGCCTTTGAAACTTTCGCAGCGGTCTATGCATTCGCCTGTATTCTTGGTGTCGTAAGTAATGCGCCGGGGGGATTAGGTGTTTTTGAAGCGACGATTCTGTTGGCTTTGCATAATTTACCACGCGAAGGCGTCATCAGCGCGCTCCTTTTGTTTCGGCTTTGTTATTATCTTGGGCCTTTTCTCATGGCCGTCATCGCTTTGGCGCTGTATGAAATTGTCATCAGATTTTTAAAATTCCGTGCGCGTGTGAACGGCCCTGAAATCGATGAATGAAAGAGGCGAAAGCATAAAAATGACTCCGCTTCCGCCTCTCCTTTCCAATAGTCTCGATGCTTTGTCGGACCCCGTCATTTTGATTGATGGACGGAAAACGATTCTCTTTTTTAGCAAAGCTGCGGGTCTTGCATGGCCGTCTTTGGTCATTGGCATGCCTCTATCCTTTACGTTAAGAGCTCCCGACCTCGTTGAAGCTCTTGATCATGTCATAGCCAGTCAGGATGGTGAACGTGATGGGGTTTTTTCAGAGCGTCATCCGGTCGAACGTGATTTTTCATTTCGTGTACGGAATGTTCAAGAGTCTGAACCTTATTTATCCCGTACCGCGCCGGCAGCTTTGGTCATATTGCGCGATTTGACGGAAGCGCGTCGTCTTGAATCTATGCGTGTGGATTTCGTAGCGAATGCAAGTCATGAATTGCGTACGCCGCTCGCATCCTTAATTGGATTCATCGAAACCTTACAAGGCCCTGCGCGTGAAGACCCAAAGGCGCAAGCGCGTTTTCTTTCGATTATGCGCGAACAAGGCCGACGTATGGCGCGTTTGATTGATGATCTCTTGTCACTTTCACGCGTCGAAATGAGTGAGCATCGTCGTCCGATTGATCTTGTCGATATGACATCGGTTATTCAGCAGTCGGTTGATACATTGCGACCGACGGCATCCGCGCGCGGCGTAACTCTTGAGATTATCGCTCCTAATGAACCGTGCCCTCTTCCCGGTGATCGCGATGAATTGTTGCGTGTCGTCGAAAATCTTGTCGAAAACGGAATCAAATATGGTCAATCAGGCGGGCGCGTTGAAATTGATCTGAAGCCTGTCGGCGTTGACCCGACGGATGACATGGCTTTGTCAGTCCGTGATTTTGGAGAGGGTATCGCGCCTGAACATTTGCCGCGGTTGACTGAGCGCTTTTATCGCGTCGATGCGTCCGCAAGTCGCGAAAGTGGTGGCACGGGATTGGGACTCGCGATCGTAAAACACATTGTCAACCGTCATCGTGGGCGGTTGGTGATTGAAAGTGAAAAAGGGCAAGGCTCGGTATTCCGTGTGCTTCTGCCACGCACGACGTCGTCCGCCTAGCACTCATCCGATCAAGGTTTTCCCCAACCTCTCCTGACTGTCTTTTTGGTGTCATAAATGTGTCATCGGACCCGCTTAGGACGGCAGCATCGAGACGCGTTGTGTCTCGTGGTCCGGTGTTCTGCCTTGTTGGGCGCGGCCGCTGGGATCGACCCTAAAATCCCCTTCTTGGAGATTATCCCATGAATTTGAAGACAGTTTTGGCTGCCGGCCTTGTGGCAGCGGTTTCGTTCACTTCAGCGCTCGCAAAAGACGTGTCGGGCGCTGGTGCGACCTTCCCGGCTCCTCTCTATTTGAAGTGGGCCGATGCCTATAAAAAGGCCACAGGCGCCGCTGTAAACTATCAGGGCGTTGGCTCGGGCGCCGGTCGCAAGCAGATCGAAGCGCGCACCGTGACTTTCGCAGGTTCCGACATCCCGCAGACGGGCGAATGGCTCGACAAGCGTGGCCTCGTCCAATGGCCGATGGTGATGGGCGGCATTGTGCCGATCGTCAATCTTGAAGGCGTTGGCGCCTCCGATCTCGTTCTCGACGGCCAGACGCTCGGTGACATCTATTCGGGCAAGATCAAGCGCTGGAATGATGCCGCTTTGACCGCGCTCAACCCAAAGGCCAAGCTTCCGGATCTTCCGATCATCGTCATCCGCCGTTCAGACGGTTCGGGCACGACCTATAACTTCACTTATTACCTCTCGGCCGTGAATGCCGATTTCAAATCGAAAGTCGGAACGGGTGAAGCGGTTGAATGGCCTGTCGGCATTGGCGGCAAGGGCAATGATGGCGTGGCCAACAATGTCATGCAGACCAAGGGTTCGATTGGTTATGTGGAGCTCGCCTTCGCCATCCAGAATGGCCTTGCTTACACCGACATGATCAATGCTGAAGGCAAGCGCGTGAAGCCGAAATTCGAAAGCTTCCAGGCGGCTGCCCAAAATGCGGATTGGACTAAGGCTGACCACTTCAACCTCGTGCTCGCCAACCAATCGGGCGCAAACGCATGGCCGATGACGGTGGCGACATTCATTCTCTTGCCAATCGAAGCCGAAGATGCAGAAGCCTCAGCCGCGGCTCTCAAATTCTTTGACTGGGCCTATGCCAATGGTGACCAGATGGCGAAGGATCTTGATTATATCCCGATGCCTGACTCGGTTGTCTCGAAAGTCAAATCGGCCGTTTGGTCGCAGATCAAGAAATAAGCGGTCGCTGCTCGGTCATCCTTCTGTGATGATTTGACGGGATTACAAGATCGGGGCGCTTCACAAAGCGTCCCGATCTAATAAAACGAACCAAAGACGAAACGGTACTGACCTCAAAATGACGGGCAAGGAAAAGGGGGCCGATTATGACGCATGCCACTCCTTCGCTTGATCATGATGGACGGTTGAGCGGTGTGCGCTCGAAGATACTTGCCCGCATGGCGCTGGGCGATCGCAGTTTCCATTTGGTGACGCGCATTTGCGCTTATGGCGTTTTCATTCTTTTGGCCGGAATCGTGGTGTCGCTCATCATGGGGGCTTGGCCAGCGATCAAGACGTTCGGCCTTGAGTTTTTGGTTACCCGCCGATGGGCGCCGCAGCTTGATGAGCCAATCCTTGGTGCGCTTGCGCCGATTTATGGCACTTTGCTTACATCATTCATTGCGATGCTGATCGCTGTTCCCTTTGGGCTGGGTGTTGCAATTTTTTTGACCGAACTTTGCCCGATCCCTTTGCGCCGCCCAATCCGTGTTGCTGTTGAACTTTTAGCAGGCATCCCTTCGATCATTTATGGCATGTGGGGCTTTTTTGTTCTGGGTCCTTTCCTCGCGCAACATATCGAACCCGCCATCGTTTGGGCCGTCAAAGATATTCCGGTCTTGAACATTATTTTTGGCGCAGAGATGATTTCAAATATCAGTCTCTTCAACGCGTCGCTTGTACTCGCGATCATGATTCTTCCGTTCATCACCGCGATTGCGGTTGATGTGTTCAGCACTGTCCCTGCGGTGTTGAAAGAATCTGCATATGGTATCGGCTGCACAACATGGGAAGTCGTGACGAATGTCGTTATTCCCTACGCTCGCGTTGGCTTGGTCGGGGGTGTGATGCTGGCTTTGGGTCGCGCGCTTGGTGAAACCATGGCCGTGACGTTTATCATCGGAAATAGTTTTAAGATTGACGGCTCAATCTTTTCTCCGGGCACAACAATTTCTGCGGCGATCGCAAGCGAATTCGCGGAGAGCGCGGATCTGCATCGCTCCGCTTTAATGTATCTCGGTCTTCTGCTTTTTATTCTAACCTTCTTCGTTCTGGCCGCTGCACGTTTGATGTTGATGCGCCTAGAAAAACGCGCGGGAGCATAACATGTCGCTCTATGCAAGCCGCCGTCGTTCCAATTTGACTGCTATGACTTTGTGCCTTCTGGCAACCGCCATCGGAATTTCCTGGCTCTTTCTTATTCTTTTCTCGTTACTCTCAAATGGGTTGCCGCATTTATCAATTGAGGTCTTCACAGAGATGACTCCGCCGCCGGGCGAGACAGGTGGCGGTTTGCTCAATTCAATTTTTGGAACACTGATGATGACGGTGCTTGGTGTCGGCATTGGCGCGCCCATTGGCATTTTGGCCGGCACCTATCTTGCGGAATATGGACGATATTCGAAGACGACGCCGACTATTCGCTTTATCAATGATATTTTGCTTTCGGCGCCCTCAATCATTATTGGTCTCTTTATCTACGGCATCGTCGTTGTGCCTATGAAGAATTTCTCGGCACTCGCAGGCGCCCTAGCGCTGGCAGTAATTGTTATTCCGGTTGTCGTGAGGACGACTGAAGACATGTTGCTTTTGGTGCCGAATACTTTGCGTGAAGCGGCCTCGGCTATGGGTCTGCCACGTGCGCATGTTGTTTGGCATGTCGCCTATCGTGCGGCCCGCACCGGAATTTTAACAGGTGTTTTGTTGGGTGTCGCGCGTATCGCTGGTGAAACCGCGCCGCTGCTCTTCACGGCTTTCTCGAATAATTTCTGGAGCGCAAGCCTCTTGAAACCGATCGCCAGTTTGCCAACGACCATCAATAGTTTCATCAACACGCCAGATGTCAATATGAAGCAATTGGCCTGGACCGGTGCTTTGATTGTGACGCTGGCGGTGCTCGCGTTGAATATTGTAGCGCGTATCTTGGGCGGCACGAAAAAGCAGTCATAATCATAGCAGAATTCTGAAAGACCTTTCGGGACATACAGGGCCATGAACGAGAAAATCTCCATACGCGACTTGAAATTTTACTACGGGAACGCGCTGGCCCTTAAGGGAATTAACATTCCGCTTTATGCCAATAAGGTCACGGCTTTTATCGGTCCTTCAGGGTGCGGAAAATCAACGCTTCTTCGCGTCTTGAACCGCATGTATGATCTTTATCCCAATCAACACGCGGAAGGTGAAGTGCTCTTTGATGGGCGTAATATTCTTGATCCCGGCGTTGATCTCAATTTGTTGCGCGCCCGCATTGGCATGGTGTTTCAAAAGCCAACGCCATTTCCGATGACGATTTATGACAATATTGCTTTTGGTTTGAAACTTTATGAAACGCTTTCAAAATCTGAACTAGATGGCCGTGTTGAAGATGCGTTGAAGCGCGCGGCACTTTGGTCGGAGGTGAAGGATAAACTCAATGCCAATGGGCTTAGTCTTTCGGGTGGGCAGCAACAACGTCTGTGCATTGCGCGTACTGTCGCCATCAAGCCGGAAGTCATTTTGTTTGATGAGCCTTGCTCAGCACTCGATCCGATCTCAACCGCTAAGATCGAAGAATTGATTGATGAGTTGAAACACGATTACACGATCGCGATTGTAACCCATAATATGCAGCAAGCGGCTCGTGTTTCCGAACATACCGCCTTCATGTATCTTGGCGAACTCGTTGAATTCGATGAAACATCGAAAATTTTCACTGCACCCGGCGATTCACGAACACAAGATTATATTACTGGCCGCTTCGGCTGATGATAATCTAAGGAATTGGAGGTAAGCCATGTCCGATCATACCGTACGCGCCTATGACGATGAATTGATGGAGATCGGCCGTAAAATATCCGAGATGGGCGGTATTGCCGAAACCATGTTGACCAACGCCATTGATGCGCTCGTCAAAGGGGATACCGAACTCGCGCAACGTGTGATTGCAACCGACCCCAAACTTGATGCTCTCGAGCGTGAGATTGAAGAAAAGGCGGTTTTGACCATTGCGCGTCGCCAGCCTATGGCGATTGATCTACGCGCGCTTGTCTCGGCGATACGCATTGCGTCGGATATCGAACGTATCGGCGATCTTGCCAAGAATGTTGGCAAACGTGTCGTGGCCATGGACGGACAATTTGCGCCACAGAAAATTGTTGGCGGTGTGGTCCATATCAGCGACCTTGCGCTTGAACGTCTTCATCGCGTGCTTGGCGCCTATGCTCAACGTGATGTAAGTGCGGCTTTGAATGTATGGCAGCATGATGAAGAGATTGATCAACTTTATAATTCGCTCTTCCGTGAATTATTGACCTATATGATGGAAGATCCGCGCAATATTGGCTTCTGTACGCATCTTCTCTTCTCGGCAAAAAATATCGAGCGCATCGGTGACCATGCGACGAATATCGCGGAAACAATTCATTATCTAGTTAAGGGTGAGGCCATTACGGCAGATCGCCCGCGTGTATCAGGTGCTTATGAGCCTTTGAGTTTGGGTTGATTCATAAAACAATTTCGGAATTGGTGAATGTCAACAAATCCGCGTATTCTCATCGTTGAAGACGAAGAGCCGCTTTCCCTTTTGTTGCGTTATAATCTTGAGTCCGAAGGTTACACGGTTGAATCCGCTATGCGAGGCGATGATGCGGAATTGATGCTGAAGGAGCATATCCCGGATCTCGTATTGCTTGATTGGATGTTGCCAGGGCTCTCGGGTATCGAATTATGCCGCCGCTTGCGGCAAAGATCTGACACAAAAAATCTTCCGATCATTCTGCTTACCGCGCGCGGCGAAGAAGATGAGCGGGTACGCGGCTTAGCGACCGGCGCCGATGATTACGTCGTCAAACCTTTTTCAGTGCCGGAGTTGCTGGCCCGTGTGGGCGCTTTGTTGCGGCGCGTATCACCAAACCGCGTTTCAACATCTTTGGAAGCGGGTGACCTTCATCTTGATCGTTCAAGCCATCGCGTCAGGCGTGGCGGACGCGAGTTGCATTTGGGTCCGACGGAGTTTCGTCTTTTGGAATTTTTGATGGAGCGTCCGGGGCGCGTATTTTCGCGCGCGCAATTGCTCGATCATGTCTGGGGTATGGATTCAGAAATCGACGAACGCACAGTCGATGTTCACGTCGGACGTTTGCGCAAGGCCATCAACAAGCCACGCGAGCGTGATCCGGTTCGAACCATTCGCGGAGCGGGTTATTCCTTTGACGAGAATTTCGGTCGCAAAGTCTAAGCGCGATATAGGCTTAGTGGCTCTGCTTGCAACCGCGTTTTAATTCACGCCTTGTTTTTGCGACGATCGCTTGAAGGCTGATACGCAATGCGCGAATGGAAGGCGCAATAAGGCGTTCCAATTGGCGACTCCGCACCGCAGAAGCGGAACTCCGGCGAAGACGGATCGCCGAAAGGCCAGCGGCAGGTCGATTCACGCAATTCCATGATCGTGATCCGTTCCGACATCGGCACAACGACATCGGTGAAGGGCTCGGGATCATAGGCCACAACCGGCGCGACCGCCTCAGCCGTTACCGGTGAAGGGCTCAAAGCAAGATTGCCACGGATCGCGGCCTGACCGGCTGCCGCTGACGAGTAAGACCCAAGACCCGCACGATTTGCCGAATGGGTCAAAGGATGGCTCGGCGCGCGTGTGATTTTGCGCGGCCGTGCAGCTTGTGAAGAGGGCGCTTTCGCCCTGCCCGAAAGCCCCAAGCGGTGCACTTTACCGATCACCGCATTGCGGGTGATGCCATTTGCCAATTCCGTAGCGATTTGGCTTGCACTCAGGCCCTGGTTCCAAAGCTTGCGGAGTAACTCGACTCGTTCATCGGTCCAGGACATCGATTTCCTCACATAAAGAACTGACAAACCCGATTGGTGGGCCGCTGCCGCTTTGCTCTGAAACTCACTAAGCCAAGCGAAGCGTCGAAGCTTTAACGCCACCAGATATCGCGTTTGATGCGTCGAAAACCTACAATATGCGTTGACTCCGTCGCAAGAGTCGCCGAGTCCGCTGATGAGTCGCCGAATCAGTTTTCCCCAGCGATGAATAGTGGATAAGTGGTTGTCGTCCGACTTTCGGGGTGAGAGAGGGCAATATCCTCTTCAATTGACAGCGCGAGCCCTGTCCGTGCTATAAGTTCTTCTACGATGAGCCGTCCCTCGGGGCGGCCATTTTTATTTTTTCGTGTCTTTTTCGGGAGCCGTGTCCATGTCCGGACCCAGTTCTGCAGTGGCTTCACCCGCCTCCGCTCTGTTGCCGACTTTCGCGCGTCTCGATATCGCCTTTGAACGCGGCGAAGGCTGTTGGCTGTTTGATCAGAAAGGCGAAGCCTATCTTGATTTCGGCTCCGGCATCGCTGTCAACGCTTTGGGCCATGCGCATCCGCATCTTGTTGAGGCGCTGCAGGCGCAAGCGGCCAAGCTTTGGCATGTTTCAAATCTCTATCAGATTCCGGAAGGCGAGAGACTCGCGCGTCGCCTTGTCGAGCATAGTTTTGCTGATACCGTTTTCTTCACAAATTCAGGTGCCGAAGCGCTTGAGTGTGCCATCAAAATGGCGCGCAAATATCATTCGGCGAATGGTCATCCTGAAAAATTCCGTATCATCACTTTTGAAGGCGCGTTTCACGGCCGTACGCTCGCCACGCTCGCCGCCGGCGGCCAGAAAAAATATCTCGATGGTTTTGGTCCGACGGTCGACGGTTTTGATCAAGTCGCTTTTGCCGATCACGATGCGATTGAAAAAGCGATCACGCCTGAAACGGCGGCGATTTTGATCGAACCCATTCAGGGTGAAGGCGGCGTTCGTGTGGTGCCACCACAATGTCTCAAAGGCTTGCGTGAATTATGCGATCGTCATGGTCTTTTGTTGATTTTTGACGAGGTGCAATGTGGTATGGGCCGCACCGGTCATCTCTTTGCCTATCAAAAATCAGGCGTTGCGCCCGACATTATGGCCCTTGCGAAAGGCTTAGGGGGCGGCTTTCCCGTGGGCGCTTGTCTTGCAACGCTTGAAGCGGGCAAAGGCATGACCGCCGGTTCGCATGGCACAACTTTTGGCGGCAATCCGCTTGCAATGGCTGTCGGCAATGCGGTGCTGGATGTGATGCTGGCACCGGGGTTTCTTGATCATGTCCGTCATATGGGTCTGCTCTTCAAACAGAAACTTGCCGCATTGAAAGACAGACATCCGCGTGTGATTGCCGATGTGCGCGGTGAAGGATTGTTGATGGGTGTCAAAGCCGCGCAACCCAATACGGAACTCACCAAAGCTTTATTTCACGAGCATATGTTATCCGTTGGCGCAGGCGATAATGTCGTGCGCCTTCTTCCGCCTTTGATCATTGATGAAAAACTTGCGGATGATGCGCTTCATCGTCTTGATGCGGCCTGTGCGCGCATTGAAGCCGAACACGGGTTTACCGCGACGGGGAGCGCGGCTTGATCATGAGTCAACGTCATTTTCTTGATTTAAGTGATTTTTCTTCGGAAGATTTACGGGGACTTCTTGATCAGGCGCATGCCATCAAGACGGTTCGCAATAAAGATAAAGTCAATGCGCCAAAGCCGCTCGCCGGCAAAGTGTTGGCCATGATTTTTGATCGCCCTTCCACACGTACCCGCGTTTCATTTGATGTGGGCATGCGCGAGCTTGGCGGTGAAACCATTATGTTGACGGGTGCAGAAATGCAGCTCGGTCGTGGTGAGACGATTGCCGATACCGCGCGCGTTCTCTCCCGTTATGTTGATGCGATCATGGTTCGCATGCTCGATCATGCGAAAGTGCGCGAGCTTGCCGAATATGCGACGGTTCCCGTGATCAATGGCCTCACAAAATTATCCCATCCCTGCCAGGTGATGGCGGATATTCTCACTTATGAAGAGCATCGCGGTTCGATCAAGGGCAAAAAAGTCGCGTGGATGGGTGATGCCAATAATGTGCTCGCCTCTTGGGTTCATGCCGCCGCACGTTTTGATTTCCAACTTGTCATCGCTGCGCCCGAAGAGTTGTCACCATCAGCGGAATTGATTGCTTGGGCGCGTAATGAAGGCGCGCGCGTGACAGTGACGCGCAGCCCGCAAGATGCCGCCGATCAAGCTGATTGTATTGTAACCGATTGTTGGGTGTCGATGGGCGATGAAGATGCCGGTCGTCGTCATAATCTTCTCGCGCCCTATCAAGTGAATTCTGCCTTGATGGCGCGCGCATCTTCAAAAGCGTTGTTTATGCATTGTTTGCCTGCCCATCGCGGTGAAGAAGTTACAGATGATGTGATGGACGGCCCGCAAAGTGTTGTATTTGACGAGGCTGAAAATCGCTTGCATGCACAAAAATCTGTTCTCGCTTGGTGTCTCGGGGCCTGATTATGGCGGATGATGTTGTCCTGCCTTTCGCGGTCGAAACGCTCGATCTGCGTGGTCGGGTCGTACGCCTCGGATCATCGATTGATTCCATTTTGACGGGTCATGATTATCCTGTCGTCGTCTCTGATCTTTTGGGTCAGGCGGTTGCGCTTGCCGCTCTGCTCGGCAGTGCGTTGAAATTCGAAGGACGGTTTCAGGTTCAATCGCGCACGGATGGTGCGGTGTCGATGCTTGTTGTCGATTATGAAGCTCCTGATCGTGTACGCGGTTACGCACATTTCGATCGCGCATTATTGACCGATGGCATGACTCCGGCTGAGGCTCTGGGTCGCGGTCAATTGGGTCTCACGATTGATCAGGGGTCAAATCTCTCGCGCTATCAAGGTATTGTTGCGCTTGATGGACAGGGACTTGAAGAAGCCGCGCAACAATATTTTCGTCAGTCCGAACAAATTCCAACGCGTGTGCGTTTGGCAACGGGCCGTGTGTCACTCGTTGCCTCATCGTCGGGTGCGGATGTGATGTGGCGGGCGGGTGGATTACTTGCGCAATTCATGCCGACGTCACCCGAGCGCCAACGTCGCATTGATCTTCATCCCGGTGACGCGCCTGAAGGCGTGTCAATTTTTGATCAGACCGATGATGAATCATGGATTGAAACACGCGCGCTTATTGAGACAATTGAAGATCATGAATTGATTGATCCAACGCTTTCAAGTGAAGCGCTGCTTTATCGCTTGTTTCATGAAAATGGTGTGCGCGTATTTGATGCCGAACCTGTTCATGCGCAATGCCGTTGCTCGCGTGATCGTATTCTTTCGATGCTCAAAAGCTTCTCGCCAAAAGATCGCGCCGAGATGATTGCCGATGACGGCATGATCGGCGTTACCTGCGATTTTTGCTCGAAACGTTATATTGTCGCGCCGGATGAAGTCGAAACAATCGCTGTTGCCGAAGATGAGTTGAGCACATGACGTCTTTTGATCGGCGCATCACAGCGGCAAGACCAGATCGAGCGGCGCTCTCGCTCAAAGGGCAGATCGAAGCGCCGCTTTATGTCGAAGGCGTCAGAAAAATTGTTTTTGATGGTTCCGCGGATATGCGCCGCGAACCCTATCCCGACGCGCTGCTTGATACAGAAGCGCTGCACGGTGAAATTTTCATCGAATATGAATGCGATGATGAAGGGTGGAGCTGGGGACAACTCGAACGCGATTCCTATGTAGGCTTTGTGCCTTCAAAAGCTTTGACGCGGGATGAGGCACCGCCAACGCATCGGATTTCGGTGTTACGCAGTTTTCTTTATGGTGGCCCGAGCATCAAATTGCCGCCAATGGCCGCACTTTCGCTCGGTAGTCGCGTTTCGATTGTTGATTACAAAGATCAATTTGCAATCACCCATCGTGGACATTGCTTGTTTGCCGATCATCTTAAGCCGATTGAACATCTGGAAAAAGATTTCGTAAGCGTCGCTGAGCGTTTTTTGGGTATTCCTTATTATTGGGGCGGTAAAACGAGTCTGGGACTCGATTGTTCCGGTCTTTTGCAAGTAGCGCTTGATGCCGCTGGCCTTTCAGCGCCGCGTGATTCCGATATGCAAGAAAAGCAAGTGGGTCAGAGCCTTCCTGTTAATGACTCGCTATCGCAATTGAAACGCGGCGATTTGATTTTCTGGAAAGGCCATGTCGGCATCATGCGTGATGCCGAGACTCTGCTTCACGCAAGCGGTCATCACATGCTTGTCGTGAGTGAGCCTTTGCGTCAGGCGATGGATCGGATTGCCGCAAAGGGTGCGGGCCCCGTCACTTCAATCAAGCGTCTTTAATAGCCGCGACTTTGATCCACTTGATAAAGGAGCGGTTCGCCGCGTTCTGATCGACGCACCTGCTCTGCAATCATCTGGCTGATCGCCATTGGATCCGAGACTGAGGCATTATGCGGCGTGATGGTCACACGCGGATGAAGCCAGAGTGGCGATGAAACCGGCAATGGCTCGGTTTCAAAAACATCAAGCACGGCTTCATGAAGCGTGCCGTCATCAAGGCAGGCGAGAATTTCAGATTCTTTTTGCAATCCGCCGCGCCCTGCATTGATCAGTGAGGGCGCTTTCACACGACCATCGCGCGCTAAGCCTTTCAAGAGTTTTGCATTGATGATGCCGCGCGTTTCAGGCGTGAGCGGCAAGAGCACAATCAGAATATCGGTACGGGCGAGGAAGTGAGGGAGTTCGTCGTGGCCTGAGAAGAGTTTTGTTCCCGATATCGACTTCGGACTGCGACTCCAGCCTGCAACGTCAAAACCAAGGATTGATAATTTTTCAGCGGCATCTTGCCCGAGCACGCCCATACCCATGATTCCAACGCGCACATGTTCTGCAGCGGGCTGATGATTATCATCGCTCCAGAGCCTCTCGCTTTGTTGCGTACGATAGCGCCGCGTTTGTCTCAAAATCGAAAGCGCATGAAGCACGACATATTCGGTCATTCGCTTTGTAAGATCAGGATCTACCACGCGTGCGGTCGGTACGGCGGGCAAATGCGGATCACGAAAGAGATGATCAACGCCTGCGCCCATCGAAAATATCGCTTTCAAAGATTTCAAACCAGATAGGGACCCGGGCGGATGGTACCATGTCATTGCATAGGTCACGGAGTCGCTCTCGAAAGCGTCACCCAATTTGGCAATCGAAAATTCCGGTAGCAAAGTTTCAAAACTTTTGACCCAAGGAGCAGGATCGCCTGAACCCATAGCAACAAGAAACGTTTTTTTCATGTGAGATCCGGTGTGATCCGTTCAAGGATTAGCGGTGTGAGCGAAGGTTCCGTGGTTGAAATTTTGTAGGCGCTTTTGAGCGCCGTATGCGCAAGGTCAAAGTCATTTTCATTTTGCGCGTGAATAAGACCAAGCGGATCGCCTTTGTGGCAAAAAGTTCCAATCGGAACGAGCGTGCTTAATCCAACAGCGGGATCGATTTGATCCTCCGCGCGTTTTCGTCCACCACCTAAGCCGATGATCGCAATACCGAGATCGCGCGTCGAGATCGCGGCCACATAACCCTCATGTTCTGCGAGAACCGGTTTAACAAGTGGCGCCTGCGGCAAATGATGATCGGGTCGTTCGAGCAAATCTTTCGGACCCCCGAGAGCGGCTACCATTTTGGCAAACACATCCGCCGCCGCCCCCGAGGAAAAAGCAGTTTCGATTTTTTTGTACGCTTCATCTGGTGTTGATGCCAATTTACCGGTCAACAACATCTCGATTCCAAGAGCGATGGTGACGTCATGGAGTCTTTGATTGCGATGATTACCGGTGAGATGGTCAATTGCCAGTTTCACTTCTAGAGCATTGCCTGCTGCATCCGCGAGCGGTTGATCCATATCGGTGATGAGCGCCGTTGTCGGTAATCCGGCGGCGGTCGCAACATCAGCGATGCTCCGCGCAAGATCTCGCGCGCTCTCAAGACTCGCCATAAATGCGCCTGAGCCGGTTTTCACATCCATCGCCAATCCATTCAAACCGGAAGCAAGTTTCTTTGACAGAATAGATGCGGTGATCAGCGGAATTGATTCAACCGTCGCTGTCACATCGCGCAACGCATAGAGTTTGCGATCAGCGGGAGCGAGATCGCTTGTTTGTCCGATGATCGCAGTACCCACTTCTTTTACTGTTTTGCGAAACAGTCCGAGATCAGGCTGTGAGCGGTAGCCTGGAATTGAATCAAGCTTATCAAGCGTACCGCCTGTATGCCCAAGTCCGCGCCCCGAAATCATCGGCACATAACCGCCACATGCGGCAATCGCAGGCGCAAGAATGAGGCTGACTGTATCGCCGATGCCGCCGGTAGAATGTTTATCAAGGAGAGGACCCGGACAATCAGGCCATTCAAGAATTGTTCCGGAATGAGTCATTGCGCGGGTGAGTGCGACACGTTCGTCGCGTGTCATACCGTTGAAAAACACAGCCATTGCGAAAGCGGCGATCTGAGCATCGCTTACAGCGCCCGATGTCATGCCTTCGATGAAGCGATGAATCTCATCGGCCGACAGCGTGCCGCCATCCCGTTTTTTTCGGATGAGTTCCTGCGGAATCATGAGCCCCCCTTGTGCCGCAAGTCTCTACAAGGGTTTTATAGAAATGATAGAGATTTTTAATCAAGCCGCGTAACGGGTCGCGTCTTCGCCGTAATAATCGATATATCTCGGATTGATGGCCGAAACAGGCAGAATAACCAGCACATCGGTCGTACCGAATTGCCGGTCAATCACGGCGCCATCACCAAACCGCGCGCCCAAACGCAAATAGCCTTTGATCAAAGGCGGCAAGGCATGAATCGCTTTGCGGGCGTCAATCGCATGAGCCTCCATTCTATTCATGTTAATGGCGCGCCCCGTTACGGGTTTGGCGGCGAGAGCGCCTTCGGCTGACGCGGTGTGATGAAGAAAGCTCAAGGGCAAAGCGAGCGCCTGGGGGTCTGTGCCTGCGAGGCTCGCGCAACCGAACATAATGTCAATCTTATGCCGGCGGACATAGGTCCAAATGCCATGCCAGAGTAATTCAACCGTGCGCTTATCGCGATAAGCCTTTAAAACGCAAGAGCGACCTAGCTCCAAGAAACGTGCTGTCGGATGGGCGGTCAACAGGGGAGCAATATCAAACTCGCTCGCCGTATAAAATCCGCAACCCCGCGCGGCCATATCCTGACGGAGTAACCGGTAAGTGCCAATCACTTTGGGCTTTTTATCTTTGTGATCCATCACAAGAAGATGATCGCAATGCGCATCAAAGGGATCAATATCTCGGCGTTTCAAACGAGACAGGAGATCCGGCGTTGCACTCATTTCTTCATAAAAAACCTTGAACCGTAAACGCTGAGCTTTTTTGATTTCTTTTTTTGTTGTCGCTAGGCGCACTTCAAGCGAGCCGATGCGACCCAGGCTATAGGCGGGATCAAAATCCGCATCATCCATGAAGGTCCGGATCAAACGCTGCGCCGTTTGATCTTGCGTCCATTCCCGAAAGCCTTCGCCAAGATCAATCATGGTCGTTTGTCCTTTTTAGCCATTATGACTGTGATTCGTTCTCGTTATGAAGAAAACATCACAAGTCCTCGGCAGTTTTATGACAGTCCCGTTAATAAGATCCGCGGATGGGCGCAGTGCGATAGGACAGGGCCTCGGCAATGTGAATGCGTTTGATTGTCTCGGTGCCATCAAGATCGGCGAGCGTGCGGGATACTTTTAAAACGCGATGAAACCCGCGTGCGGTTAAATTCATATGGTCGGCTGCGCTGCGAATGAGAGCGAGGCCCGCTTCATCGGGTGCGGCAATTTGATCGAGCAGTGAGACGGGACATGTGGCATTGGTCGTTTCAAGCCCCAATCCCTGCGCTTGATAGCGATGCATTTGTCTTTGTCGGGCAGCACTCACACGCCGCGCAATGGATTCCGATGTCTCGCTCTTTTGAGCAGACAAAAGATCGCCCGGTGTGACGGCGGGAACATCAATCGTCAAATCGATGCGATCAAGAAAAGGTCCAGAAATCCGCGATTGATATTGCGCCATGCAGACGGCATTCGGCGCTTTGCGGCACGCATAGCCGGGATCAGTACCATGCCCGCAACGACAGGGATTCATTGCCGCGATTAATTGAAACCGCGCGGGATAGGCGATGCGGTGTTGCACGCGCGCGATCACCGCTTCACCTGTTTCGAGCGGTTGGCGAAGACTGTCGAGTGCTTGCGGTTGAAACTCTGGCAATTCGTCAAGAAACAACACGCCTCGATGGGCAAGTGAAACTTCACCGGGGCGCGCGTGCGTGCCGCCACCCACAAGCGCGGCCATAGATGCGGAATGATGCGGCGCGCGAAAAGGCCTTCGATCTGTAAGACCTTCTTGATCAAGGAGACCGGCAATCGAACGGATCATCGAGACTTCAAGTAATTCCGGCGGAGAAAGCGGCGGCAGTATTGAAGGTAGACGCGAAGCCAGCATGGATTTGCCCGCACCGGGCGGACCCGAGAAAAGAAGATTATGTCCACCAGCGGCTGCGATCTCGAGCACGCGACGCGCGCTGTCTTGCCCCTTTAGTTCAGCCATATCGGGAAGTGGTTGTCCGTCTTTACGGATTGCGGGGGCAGGGCGCGAAAGAATCTGGGTGCCTTTAAAATGATTGGCGAGTTGGATCAAAGAGCGCGGCGCGAGGATTGGAAGATCAGCGGCGGCCCATGCGGCTTCAGCGCCTGATGCCGCAGGACAGATTAAGCCAAGCCCGCGTTCATGTGCGGCGACCGCGGAGGGCAAAATGCCCGCAACAGGTGCGAGCGAACCATCAAGACCGAGTTCACCTAAAACCACAAATCCTTCGAGCGCGTCGGAAGGTAATGCGCCAATCGCTGCCATTAATCCCAGCGCGATCGGCAAATCAAAATGACTGCCTTCTTTCGGCATATCAGCGGGCGCGAGATTGATGGTGATCCGTCGAGCGGGAAGCGCGAGGCCAACAGCGGCAAGCGCGCCCCGCACGCGTTCACGAGATTCACCAACCGCTTTGTCTGGCAGGCCGACAATATTGAAGAGAACCCGCCCCGGCATAACTTGCACTTGAACATCGACGGGTTTCGCATTGACGCCTTCAAAGGCGACGGTTGAAACCCTTACGACCATGGGCGCAAGCCTTTATCCGTGGGGAAACGAAGGGGATCTGCGTCGACCGGATAAAATGCGGGGCGGGTGTCAGGCATGGCAGTGCAACCATACAAGCGCCTGCCGCGTCTTCACCCTGTCACATGTGACAGGGTGGCGTCATGTCGCGGCTCACTCAAAGGCCAAAATCAAAGCCTTCAATATCGGTAAATTCGGCGGCGGTGACTTCGCCTGCAGTACCCGACATGCCGCTGATATTATCAAGTGGACCTTGAGATAATATGGCGAGATGAGCCGCTTGATAGCGCCAGCGTCTCACTTCGGCCCATGGCCAGGCGAGGCCAAGGGTCAAAAGGATCACGACGAAATTGCTGAGCGTGATCCAGATCATTGCGCCACGCCCAACAAATGAGCGCACGCGATGACGTCGAATAAAAACGAGCGTGGAAAGCGCCACATTGCGTGTTCCGGTGCGATAAAAAATTGAAGCGATGATCAGTCCAAAATAAAATGACACGAAGAGCCAGTGCCAGACAGAGAGGGACGACATTCCGTCGGACATCTCATCCAATATCTCGTCTGCCATTATATGATGCACCCACATCGGCAATGCGGTTAAGGGAATCATCGTGATGATCAGGACGAGAATCGAGAGACCGAATTGCGTGGTGATTGCGCCGAGCGGCGGAGCGATTTCCGCGCGGATGGTGCCATAGCGCACGCGGCTGCCGATATAGCGCCAGCTCGCTTTGGTGAAGAAAGGAAGGGCCAAACCGCCTGTCAACAGAACAGCAAGCGGCAGAAGAACATAGATTCCAAAGGCAGGCCAATAATCGCCCTTAAACCCGAAACGTATATCTCGAAAACTCGTCATGCGAAACGAGAATGAAAAAGACGCATTGATGATGACCGGCAAGAGAAAGATATAACCAATTAAAAGAATGGTGAAAAAAGGCGAGATCGCTACGAGTATGTTATAAAGAATAAGCGCGCCGACAACGATGAGGCGGCCAATCAGAATTTTAACCGGCTCCGCATGATAGTTAAAATGATACCCATCGAGTGTTGTATTTTGATAGAAATAACGAAGGCGCCTTACTTTGGCCCATGCGGAATAAATCCCAATCGTAATGATCGAGAGCAGAATATTGACGATCCAGATTCCAAAATAGGTAGATGTGCGACCATGAAAATTGAAAGAATGTTCACGGAACTCTGATGACGCACTCTGAGTCAATCGACTGTTCAGGGCATCGCTCATTTCCTTTTTCCCTTTTTTGAATCAAATTTTGCCTATTGATGTCGGTTCATGATTTAGCGCTAAGCTTCTTCAAGTTGTAAAGCGCTTCAAGTGCGTCTTTAGGCGTGAGATCATCCGGATGAATCGCTTCAAGCGCTTCGTGGATCGGATCTGGGCCTGATACTACACGCGAGGAATTTTGCTTCACGACTGTTGAGAAGAGCGGCAATTCGTCAAGCATCACATCGACGGAAGAATGCCGATCGGAAGCTTCAAGCTCAGCAAGAATCATCGATGCACGATCGATCACGCTGCGTGGCAAACCGGCAAGACGCGCAACATGAATGCCATAGGATCGATCTGCCGTGCCCGCAATCACTTCATGCAAAAATATAACTTCGCCTTTGTGATCAGTCACCCGCATCGTCGCATTTTTGAGGCGCGGTAATTTTTGAGTGAGTGCGGTTAATTCATGAAAATGTGTTGCAAAAAGCGCACGGCAGCGATTGACTTCATGAAGATGTTCAATCGTGGCCCATGCAATCGAGAGACCGTCAAAAGTCGCTGTGCCGCGCCCGATTTCATCAAGAATCACGAGAGATTGCGGCGTGGCTTGATTGAGGATCGCAGCCGTTTCGATCATCTCAACCATGAAGGTAGAGCGACCGCGCGCCAAATCATCCGCGGCCCCCACACGCGAAAACAAGCGATCAACAAGCCCGATACGCGCGCTCTTTGCCGGCACAAAACATCCCGCCTGGGCCATGATCGCGATTAAAGCATTTTGTCTCAAATAGGTTGATTTACCGGCCATGTTCGGACCGGTGACAACAAGAATGCGTCCACCCTCTTCATGTTCGGGCGGCGAGAGATCCGATTTATTGGCGACAAAAGAAACGCCCGAGCGCCGAAGTGCTTGCTCAACAACCGGATGACGACCACCCTCAATGATAAATTCAAGTCCCCCTGTCATCACGGGTCGCGTATGATTGAGATCATCAGCCAATTCGGCAAGCGCGGTTGCCACATCAATGATGGCAAGGGCCTCAGCGGCACGTCTGATCGCTTCAGTTGCTTCAATCAAGCGGGTTGCGAGCATTGAAAAGAGATCAAGCTCTAAAGCAAGCGCGCGATCACCGGCGGAAGCAATTTTTCCGGCGAGCTCGGCAAGCTCCGCCGTTGAAAAGCGCATCGCGCCTTGCATGGTTTGCCGGTGAATGAAAGTTTCAACATGCGGCGGTTTTAAAAATTCTTCACCATTGGCTTGCGGCACTTCAATGAAGTAGCCCAAAAAATTATTGAATTTGATTCTGAGTGTACGCGCGCCTGTTAATGCAACATAATCCGCTTGCAATTTCGCGATCACTTTGCGGCTTTCATCCCGCAACGAACGGGCATCATCGAGCTCTTTTGAAAAGCCTTCGCGAATAAATCCGCCATCGCGCTTGTTGAGCGGAACATCATCTGCAAGCGCTGCGTTCAGACGATTGGGAAGTTCTGCATTAACGGCAAGAAGCGCTTTGCGCGCGTGTTCGATTTCATTGGGAAGTGTGTGATCGCTTGGAAGTGTTGCGGCAATTTGTTTAACCGTTGAGAGGGCTACGCCCAAGCTCACAAGATCGCGCGGTCCGCCGCGATCCATCGCTATACGTGTTAATGCGCGCACCATGTCAGGCGCGCTTTTCAGTGCCGTGCGTAATGTTTGGCGGAGATCGCGTCGATCAAGACAATAGGCAATCGAATCATGACGCGCGCGGATTTGAGCGAGATCGGTAAGCGGCCCCGCAAGTCTTTCCGCAAGCAGTCGTGCGCCTACAGGCGTTACCGTTCGATCAATGGCGGCGAGCAAAGACCCATGTCGCTCGCCAGAAAGGGTGCGCGTGATTTCGAGATTGGCGCGCGTGGCGGCATCAATGCGCATGACACTGTCATGGCTCTCGCGCGAAGGCGGCGCGAGTGGGGCGCGTGTACCTTTTTGCGTTCGCTCAACATAGGTAACAAGCGCAGCGGCAGCAGCGAGTTCGGCGCGTGAAAATGTGCCAAAGCCCGAAAGCGTCGCGACACCAAAATAGGCTTCGAGGCGCTTCTCGGCGGATGAAGCATCAAAGCCTTCACGCGCCATGGGTGTGACGGCATTGCGTCGATCGCGGAGCAAGGAGCCGAAAGGCCCTTGGTCATCAAGCAAACTGTCGGGCAAAAGAATTTCACGCGGCGCAAAACGCGCAATTGTCGCGAGTAGCGCTGTCTCCTGACTCTCAATCGTTACAAAATGGCCTGTCGAAATATCGGCAGCGGCGATGCCATAGATCCATCCTTGATCATCGGCTCTTTGTCGCGCCACAGCGAGAAGGCGATTGGCTTCACCTGGATCAAGAAGACGCTCTTCCGTGATTGTGCCCGGCGTCACGAGCCGCGTCACATCGCGCCGTACAACCGATTTCGCGCCGCGTTTTTTCGCCTCCGCCGGATCTTCAAGCTGCTCGCAGACGGCAACACGATGGCCGGCCGCGATAAGACGTTGCAGATAATCATCGGCACGCTCCACCGGCACGCCGCACATCGGAATATCGGTGCCCTGATGTTTGCCGCGCTTGGTGAGCACGATCCCGAGCGTGCGCGAGGCAATTTCAGCATCTTCAAAGAAGAGCTCGTAGAAATCGCCCATACGATAAAAGAGCAGGCAATCCGGATTGGCGCCCTTGATCTCGATATATTGCGCCATCATCGGCGTGACGCGGTCGTCGGTCGAAAGGTCATGGGTCTGGCGCATGGATTTTCAATAGCAAAGGGGGGCGCGCGCTTCACGCCCTTCAAGGAACTTATCCGAGTATTTTTGTAAGGCACGCCCCGGTTGCTTTGGGGACCGCTCGCCCTTTAGAGTGGGAAAAACCACAAAAGACAGGTGGGCATTATGGCGAATAAAGAAGAACGGCCCGGCAAACGCACGCGCCCATCGATCAGCGACAAGGAAGCGCTTGAATTCCACGCTATGGGCCGTCCCGGCAAGATCGAAATTGTCGCAACCAAGCCGATGGCAACCCAGCGCGATCTGTCGCTCGCTTATTCGCCCGGCGTGGCCGTGCCCGTTAAAGCCATTGCCGAAAATCCGGCGCTCGCTTTCGATTACACCTCCAAAGGCAATCTTGTTGCTGTGATTTCAAATGGCACAGCCATTTTGGGTTTGGGTAATCTCGGCGCACTCGCCTCAAAGCCGGTGATGGAAGGCAAGGCGGTTCTCTTCAAGCGTTTTGCTGATGTCGATTCGATTGATCTCGAAGTGGATACTGAAGATCCTGATCAATTCATCAATGCCGTGCGCTATCTTGGTCCTTCATTCGGCGGTATCAATTTAGAAGACATCAAAGCACCGGAATGTTTCATCATTGAGGAGCGCTTGCGCGAACTCATGGACATTCCTGTGTTTCATGATGATCAGCATGGCACAGCGATCATCGCTGCTGCGGGCATCATGAATGCAATGCGGCTCACGGGTCGCGAAATGAAATCGACAAAGCTCGTCTGTAATGGCGCGGGTGCCGCGGGGATCGCTTGTCTTGAACTCATCAAAGCCATGGGCTTTGCGCCGGAGAATGTGATTCTCTGTGATACGAAAGGCGTCGTCTATAAAGGCCGCACCGAAGGCATGAACCAATGGAAAAGCGCACATACGGTTGAAACCAAAGCGCGCACGCTTGAAGATGCGATGAAAGGCGCGGATGTCTTTTTCGGACTGTCTGCGAAAGGGGCACTCTCGGCCGAGATGGTCAAAAGCATGGCGCCCAATCCGATCATCTTCGCGATGGCGAATCCCGATCCGGAAATCACGCCGGAAGAAGCGCATGCCGTGCGCGATGATGTGATCATCGCGACGGGTCGCTCGGATTATCCCAATCAAGTGAACAATGTTTTGGGCTTTCCCTATATTTTCCGCGGTGCGCTCGATTGCCGTGCGTCCACCATCAATATGGAAATGAAAATTGCAGCGGCTTATGCCTTGGCTGATCTTGCGCGCGAAGATGTTCCGGATGATGTCGCTGCCGCCTATCAAGGTGCGCGTCCGCGCTTTGGGCGCGATTATATCATTCCTGTACCATTTGATCCGCGGCTGATCCACGTCATTCCGCCCGCCGTTGCAAAAGCAGCGATGGAAACCGGTGTCGCGAAAAAGCCGATTGAAAATATGGATGCGTATAAAGCGCAACTCTCCGCGCGCCGCGATCCTGTTGCTGGTGCGTTACAACGGATCTTTGAACGCGTTCGCCGTTATCCAAAACGTGTTGTGTTTGCGGAGGGCGAAGAAGAGCAAGTCATCCGTGCGGCGATGAGTTTCGTTTCACAAGGACTTGGCACGGCCATTCTCGTTGGCCGTGAAGATCGCGTGCGCGCGAATGCGGCCAATGTCGGCATTGAACTTGATGGCAAGAACGGCATTGAAATTCATAATGCGCGCCTCTCTCATCGCAATGCTGCTTATGCGCAGACACTCTATGAACGCCTGCAGCGCAAGGGTTATTTGCTCCGTGATTGCCAACGCCTCATCAATAATGACCGTAACTATTTTGGCGCGTCCATGGTGGCGCTCGGCGATGCCGATGCAATGGTCACCGGTGCTACGCGCAATTATTCGGTTGCTTTAAACGATGTGTTGAATGTGATCGACGCAAAACCTGGTCACAAATTGATGGGCGCGTCGATTGTGATTGCGCGTGGGCGAACAGTGATTGTTGCGGATACGGCGATCACGGAAATGCCAACGGCGGAAGAGCTTGCCGATATCACGGTTGAAGCGGCTGGTGTTGCGCGCCGTTTGGGTTATGAGCCCCGCGTTGCACTTCTTGCGTATTCAACCTTCGGTCACCCACCGGGCGAACGCTCTGCTAAAGTCATTGATGCGGTAAAGATTCTCGATACGCGTCATTGTGATTTTATTTATGATGGCGAGATGGCGGCTGATGTGGCGTTGAACAAAGATCTTCTCGCGCAATATCCGTTCAGCCGGTTGAAAGACACGGCGAATGTGCTCGTGATGCCAGCCTTCCACTCCGCATCGATTTCAACAAAGATGATGCAGACGCTTGGCGGCTCAACGGTCATCGGACCTTTGCTCGTGGGGCTTGATCGTTCCGTTCAAATCATGCCGCTTGGCGCAAAAGATTCCGACATCGTGAATATGGCTGCACTCGCTGCCTTCAATGTGGGTGGGTGAGAAACGTCGGAGCGCGTAGCGCTCTGGAAAACGATCCTGTGAATCGTTTTCAGTTTCGAACGACTTGAGCCTTAGCGAAAGGCCGGAAGATGAAGGGCTCTACGCTGCGCGTAGCAAAAATGTCCTGCGAATATTTTTGCTCCCCGCCCGGAGCGCAAGCGGAGGGCCGGAGGAGGAGTGGTTTGATCCGCGCATCATGTATTTTCATTTCGTCGCTCTTTAAAAAACTCTTTTAATAAGGTCGCCGATTCCGTCTCGCCGAGACCGCCATAAATTTCGGGTGCATGATGACAAGTGGGTTGCGAGAAGAAGCGGGGGCCATGTTCAACGGCGCCCCCCTTCGGATCGCCCGCGCCAAAATAGAGGCGACGGATTCGTGCAAAGGAAATAGCACCGGCGCACATCGCGCAAGGTTCAAGCGTCACATAGAGATCGCAATCAATCAGGCGTTCCGACCCGATTTTTCGCGCGGCTTCACGAAGCACGAGAATCTCGGCATGCGCGGTCGGATCTTGATCCGTCACAGTCCGGTTACTTGCGGATGCGAGCACGACGCCGTCGCGGATGATCACCGCGCCGACAGGCACTTCACCTTGGCGCGCAGCATCGCGCGCGGCTTCAAGCGCAAGGGTCATCGGCTTTTGCGGGTTGCCAGTCATGGGATGTGTTTGTTCCCCTCGCTTCACACTCATTCCTCTGCTATCAGCGCGCCATGAGTGATGACAACAGAAAGAGCGGCGGCGGCAAAGGCCGTCCCCCACGCGGCCCCGGTTCTGGTCGGGATCGTAATGGCCCCTCGCGCGGCGGATCGCGTCCGGAAGGGCGCGGTTTCAAGGGCAAAAGACCCGAAGGCCGGAGCTTTTCGGATCGACGCTTCGAGGGCCGCTCGGACCGCCCGTCATCGGGCGAGACCATGATCAAGGGCGCTTTCCGCCCGCGCAAACCGCGCGACGAGGGCGCACGTCCTGATTCACGTCCTGCCGGTGAAGGACGTTCTTTTTCAGAAAATAGGGACCGTGATGGCGGTAAAAGGCGGTTTTCGCCATCAAAAGGGCCGCGCCGTAGCTCTTCTGACCGTCCCGATTTTGCCAAAACAGGGAGACCGCCGCGTGAACGCCGCGAGGGCGATCGTCCATCCGGGGAACACTCAACTGGCGATCGGCCTTTCCGCGCCCGTCCATCAGGGGACCGTCCGTTCCGTGAACGCCGCGAGGGCGATCGTCCATCCGGGGAACGCCCAACTGGCGATCGGCCTTTCCGCGCCCGTCCATCAGGGGACCGTCCGTTCCGTGAACGTCGTGAGGGGGATCGTCCTTTTGGAGATCGTCCTCGTGGGCCGCGTCCACCGAGAGACGGCTCGTTCCGTGATCAGGGGAAATCTCGTGGCCGGCCCCCGGAAGGACGGGGTGGACGCAGCGCTCGTCCTCAGTCGGCGCCCAAACCACGCCCCGGGGATCGCATTGCCAAAGTTATGGCGCGCGCCGGACTTTGCTCGCGTCGCGATGCGGAGGCGTGGATTCTTCAAGGGCGGGTGGTCGTCAATGGTGAAACACTCGCCACACCCGCGCGGGATATTGTACCGAGTGATCGCGTCGAGGTTGATGGCAAGCCTTTACCGCTTCGCGAGCGCACACGTCTTTTTCTTTACCACAAGCCGCGCGGCCTTGTGACAACAGCACGCGATCCCGAAGGTCGTCCGACTGTTTTTGCACAATTGCCAAAAGGTTTGCCGCGGTTGATTTCGGTTGGCCGTCTCGACATCAACACCGAAGGCTTGTTGCTTCTTACCAATGATGGTGGCTTAGCGCGCATTATTGAATTGCCAGAGACCGGTTGGTTACGTCGTTATCGTGTGCGGTGTTTTGGTGAAATCAATCAAGCAACACTTGATACACTCAAAGAAGGCGTAACGATTGATGGGATGCATTATGGCCCCATTGAAGCCACGCTTGATCGTGAGAAGGGCGATAATGTTTGGCTCACACTGGGATTGCGTGAGGGTAAGAATCGTGAAGTCAAGCGCGTGCTCGAATATTTTGGTCTTGCGGTCAATCGTTTGATCCGTGTGTCTTTTGGTCCTTTCCAGTTGGGCGAATTGGCTGAAGGTGCCGTTGAAGAAGTGCGCACTGGATTTTTGCGGCATCAGATTTCACCCGAAATGGTCACCGCATCGGGCGTTGATTTCGATGGTCCGGTTTTCAATTATGATGAAGACTTTGACGACATCGCGCCGAAAAAATTTGAGCGCCGCGACGAACGTTCACGCGACTCGCGTGGTGCAGATCGTCGGGATCAAGCGCGCGGCCCACGTCGTGATGACTCACGCCCATCACGTCGTGAATTTGATCGGGATGATCGCGCGGCTCCGCGTGCTGAGCGTAAAGATCGTTCACCGCGTTTTGAAACAAAAACTCCTGAAGTCGGTGCGGATGAAAAACCCTTACGTCCGCCCCGTCCTCATCGCAATGAAGTGCAGAAGAAAATCTGGCGCGCGGATGATGTACAAGAACGCATGACCACGCGATCAACGCCGAAAGCGCCGCGTCGGGGATTTGATCCCAAACAGGCGCGCGCTGAGAATGCTGAACGCACGCATCAACGCGCGGGGCGCATTCAATCACGCGGCGGTAAAAGTGTGATGGTTGAAAAGCTCGCGCCCCGAACACGCACCGAGTCAGGGCGCACGGATCGCTCACCACAAGGCAAGGGCGCGCCGCGTTCAAAGGGTCCGCGTCCGCCACGCACGCGTTAACCCCATGCGCATCGTTGCGGGTCGCTTCAAGGGACGAGTGCTTGTCACACCTTCGGGAATGGCGACACGACCGACATCGGATCGGTTGCGCGAAACACTCTTTAATGTGTTGGCGCATGCCTATGATGATCGAATCTCGGACGCGCGCGTGCTTGATCTTTTTGCGGGCTCTGGGGCGCTCGGATTGGAAGCGCTTTCACGCGGGGCGGTCTTCGCACAATTTGTCGAAGAGGCAGCTACGGCTCGCGGTGCGATCAAAGATAATATTGATGCGCTCGGTGTCGCCGGTATCACCAAAGTCTATCGTCGTGATGCGACCCATCTCGGACCGTTACCGCCCGATGAAGCGTTCTCACTTGTCTTTTGCGATCCACCCTATGGCAAAGGGTTGGCGGCCCGTGCCCTTGAAAGCGCGCTCAAAGGGGGATGGTTGGCGCGTGGTGCCTTGATTATTGTCGAAGAAAAAACAGGTGCGGCCGATATTTTGCCCGAGGGTATAAAACATCTTGAAACGCGAAATTACGGTGAAACGAGTTTGACCTTTGCGGAAGGCCCATGACGCAGTTTCTTCTCGAAGGGTCTCATTCGCGATAGTCATACATAGATCGGTCCGTCATTCTTGATCGTGCTTATTTTAAGGAGAGCCCCATGTCTGATTCAATCGCAATGGCAGAAGGTCAGAAACATCTGACGGGTGGGTGTTTGTGTGGTCATGTGAAGTTTCGCGTTGAGGGTCCTATGCGTGAGGTTGTTGCGTGCCATTGCTCGCAATGCCGTAAGCAGACCGGAAATTTTTTCGCATCTTCAAATGCGAAAAGCGCTGATGTGAGTTTTGTCGAAACAAAGGGCCTTAAATGGTTCAAGTCATCGGAGGAAGCCGAGCGCGGCTTTTGTCAGGATTGCGGCAGTGCGCTCTTCTGGCGACGCTTTGACAGCGATACGATTTCGATCACGGCTGGATCGCTCAATGGTAAAACGGGTCTTCGGATTTGCGAACATATCTATGTTGCCGATAAACCTGATTGGTATGAAATCACCGACGGCATCAAACAATATCCGATCTGGCGATGAATGAAGTGCGTAAGCGCTGAAAGTTATGGGTTTGGAATAGAGTATTATGGCGCTTCTTCTCGGAATCGACACCGGTGGCACTTATACGGACGCAGTTCTGTTTGACGACAAACAGAGCCAGGTCATTGCGAAAGCGAAGTCGCTGACGACGCGGCATGATCTTGCGATCGGCATTTCAGGCGCGGTGACGCGCGTGATTGATGCCGCGCAGATTGATGCGGCCACGATTGAACTTGTTTCACTTTCGACAACACTGGCCACCAATGCGCTTGTTGAAGGTCAGCAACGCCGCATTGGCCTTGTGATGATCGGATTTTCTGAAAGTGACATTCAGCGCCAAGGCCTTGCTTCAGCGCTTGGTAATGATCCGATGGTCCGCATTGCGGGCGGGCATAATGTGACAGGCGATGAAGCGGCTTCCCTTGATCTTGCAGCGCTTGATACTTGGCTCGAAGGTGCAGGCAAGACCGTGACGGGTTATGCGGTTGCAGGATATTTCTCTACCCGTAATCCGCAACATGAAATTCGTGTCCGTGATCATATTCGCTCGCGGACGCATTTACCTGTGACATGCAGCCATGAACTCACAAGCCAGCTTGATGGCCCGCGTCGTGCACTGACCTGTGTTCTAAATGCGCGCCTCATTCCGTTGATTGACGGATTGATTGGCGCGACGGCGCGTTTTCTTGATGACCGGAATATCAAAGCGCCGGTGATGGTGGTACGCGGCGATGGTGCATTGATTGCAGCCGATGTCGCTCGTGAACGGCCGATTGAAACCATTCTCTCAGGCCCTGCCGCAACGCTTGTGGGCGCTGCGTTTTTAACGGGTTCACAAGATGCGCTCGTTTCCGATATTGGCGGCACAACAACTGATATTGCGGTCATGAAAAATGGCGCACCGCGTCTTGATCCGCTTGGCGCGCGTGTTGGTCCCTATCAAACCATGGTGCAAGCTGTCGCCATGCGTACAATCGGATTGGGCGGTGACAGCGAAGTGCGCCTGCATGAAGAAGGCATGCGCGTGACGCTTGAACTCGGCCCGCGCCGTGCGATGCCTGTAAGTCTTCTTGCGCTTGAGCATCGCGATATGGTGCATGCCGCACTTGAAAAACAATTGCGCGCCGAAGTCGCTCGTCCGTCGGATGCGCGTTTCGTGGTGCCGATGCCCGTGACGGACGCCGCGCGGGCGGGGCTTTCATCTGCAGAAGCGGCATTGCTTGATAAAATTGGCAATCGTCCGAAAGCGGTTGAAGATGTTGCTGAGACGCGCACAGAAAGCGGTACACTTAATCGTCTTATCATCAATGGCCTTGTGTTAATGTCATCACTCACGCCATCCGATGCGGCGCATGTGCTGGGCCTTCATTCCGGTTGGGATGGTGATGCGGCGCGCCAAGCTGCGACGCTCATGGCGCGCCGTCGTGGTGCGAAGGGCGAGGTGCTTTTTGAAACACCCGAAGCGGTGGCCGAGGCGATCATCGCGCGTCTCGTGCGCCGCTCGGGCGAAGCGCTGATGGATGTTGCCTTACATGAAGATGGCTTCACGCTTGATCACCCAAGCCGTCACCCTTTGATGATTGCCGCGTTAGAGAAGAAGACGGGCGTTTCATCGATCCGCTTTGATTTCAATCTGCCGATCGTTGGCGTTGGTGCCTCCGCTCCAACCTATTATCCGATGGTCGGCGATCTCCTCGAATCCGAAGTCGTTTTGCCGGAACATTCCGATGTCGCAAATGCGCTTGGTGCTGTCGTCGGCCATGTCCGGATCACGGGCGAAAGCGTGATTCTCTCACCCGGTCCCGGTCGCTTCCGCGTCCATGGGCCAAGCGATCAGCATGATTTCACGGATCTTGAAGCCGCGGCCGAAGCCGCGATTTCTGGTCTCAAAGCCGATCTCGCGATACGGGCGGAAGCGGCAGGAGCGGACGACATCGACATTACGGTTGACCGCAAAGATGTCTCGGCTTTCACCGACGGACAGGAAATTTTCGTCGAAAGTCGGATTATTGCGGTGGCCACAGGTCGCCCGCGGCTCGCCCATTCCTGAAAACTCTGTCTGATCCATCCGCCAAAGGGCCAAGTGGCGGCTCTAGGGTAAAATATGGCAATGTCTAGCTGAGTTAAGGGGGCGACGCATGCCGCGAAAAAGTGGGAACCGGTTTTTCGAAACAGGCATGCGTCAGTAAAGAGATAAATTTTATGGCGTTGCATCTAGACGATCCGGCGGTGACTGATCTCGCCCACTGGCGAAAGCTTGCGGAAGCGGTGCTGAAAGGCGCGGACTTCGACGAGACCCTCACCTCGAAAACCTTGGACGGTATTCGTATCGAGCCACTCTATGCGAAAGCAGAGGGCCGCGCGCCCATCGCTGGTCGTCCGACGGGTTCGCCATGGACAATCATGCAACGCATCGACGATGCGGATCCTGTGCGTGCGAACAAGCAAGTACTCACCGATTTAGAGAATGGCGCGAATGGTCTGACGCTTGTCTTTAAAGATTCGATTGGTGCGCATGGCTTTGGCATCGACGCAAAAGCCGAACTCGTCGCCGACATTCTGAAGGGTGTATATCTCGATGCCGGTATCGACATCGCGCTTGATTGCAGCCCGCGCGGGCGTAACGACGCGCATGCCTTTGCTGATGCCTGCAAAGCGCTCGGCTTTCCGCCAAACACGGTGCGCGTTCGCTTTGGCTTGAACCCCGTCGGCACCGGTGCGTGCATCGGCGCGCTGCATGGTGATGGCGCGCAAGTGGCGAAGAATGTCTCCGCCGCTGTGAATGATCTCATTGCCCAAGGATTCAAAGGCCCGTTCATCGCTGCTGATGGCCGTGGCATGCATGCAGCGGGCGGATCGGAGGCGCAGGAACTCGGCTTCGTGCTTGCTTCGGCGCTTTTCTATCTGCGCGGACTTGAAGTGTCCGGAATCGCACTTGATGACGCGCGGTCTATGATCGAATTTCGTCTCGCAAGTGACAGCGACCAGTTTATCTCAATCGCCAAGCATCGCGCTTTGCGCAAACTCTGGGCAAGCATCGAGACGCAATGCGGCCTCACGCCGAAACCGATTTTCATCACATCGGAAACTGCATCTCGGATGCTCACAATGCGTGACGCATGGGTGAATCTGCTGCGCATCGGTATGGGATGTTTCGCAGCAGCCATCGGCGGCGCGAATGCGGTTTCTGTTTTGCCCTTCACATCGGCGATTGGCTTGGCCGATCCTTTCGCGCGGCGCTTGGCGCGCAACACGCAATTGGTGCTTGCGCAAGAATCGCATCTTGCAAGTGTTGCCGACCCTGCTGCCGGTGCAGGTGGTTATGAAGCGTTGACAGATGCGCTTGTTGAAAAAGCATGGGCCGAATTTCAATCCATTGAGCAAGATGGCGGCGTTGTTGGAGCATTACACAAAGGCGCAATTCAAGCGCGTGTGAAAGCTGTAGCTGTAGAACGCCACGCGTCGATTGAAAAAAAGAAGTCCGCAATCCTCGGCGTGACTCTTTTCCCCGATGCGCATGAAAAGCCGATATCTGTTCTCGCGCCCATGCCTCCGCTCGCAGCACTGGAAAACACACAATTCGAACCTCTGGTTGCATCGCGCATTGCCGAGCCGTTTGAAGCGAAAATGCCGAAACTGGGAGCCGCATCATGACCCGTATCCCTGATTTCTCGAAAGCATCTTTCGTCGCGGTGAATGTCCCGACGCAAAGCGGCAGCACATCGGATTGGATGACGCCTGAAGGCATTGCTGTGAAGCGGATTTATACGGAAGCCGATCGCAAAGGTTTGAGCTTTGTTAATAGCGTTCCGGGCGCGCAACCCTATTTGCGCGGTCCCTACCCGACCATGTATGTCAATCAGCCTTGGACGATCCGCCAATATGCGGGCTTTTCGACGGCTGAGGATTCAAACGCCTTCTATCGACGCAATCTTGCCGCAGGTCAGAAGGGTCTCTCTGTTGCTTTCGATCTTGCGACGCATCGCGGTTATGATTCCGATCATCCGCGCGTCAAAGGCGATGTCGGTATGGCGGGTGTCGCAATAGATTCCATTTACGATATGCGCACGCTGTTTTCTGGCATTCCGCTCGACGAAATGAGCGTGTCGATGACGATGAATGGCGCGGTGCTGCCGGTGCTCGCGCTCTATATCGTGGCGGCTGAAGAACAGGGTGTTACGCAAGAAAAACTCTCCGGCACAATCCAGAACGATATTCTCAAAGAATTCATGGTGCGGAATACCTATATCTATCCGCCAGCGCCATCGATGCGCATCATCTCAGATATTTTCTCCTATACATCGACGCATATGCCGAAATTCAATTCGATTTCGATTTCTGGCTATCACATGCAGGAAGCAGGCGCGACGCAGGATCTCGAATTGGCTTACACGCTTGCGGATGGTGTTGATTATATCCGTGCTGGGATCGCGGCAGGTCTGGACATCGACACATTTGCGCCGCGCCTCTCCTTTTTCTGGGCCATCGGCATGAATTTTTTCATGGAAGTTGCAAAGCTTCGCGCTGCGCGTCTTCTCTGGACAAAACTCGTCAAGCAATTCAATCCGAAAAGCGAGAAGAGTCTGCCGCTGCGCACGCATAGCCAGACATCGGGCTGGTCGCTGACGGCGCAAGACGTATTTAACAATGTCATCCGCACCGAGATTGAAGCGATGGCCGCAACGCAAGGCCATACGCAATCTCTGCATACAAATTCACTTGATGAGGCGCTTGCGCTGCCCACGGATTTCTCGGCACGCATTGCCCGCAATACGCAACTCTTCTTGCAAAAGGAAAGCGGCACAACGCGCATCATCGATCCGTGGGGCGGATCGCATTATGTCGAGCGCTTGACGGCGGAACTCGCAGAAAAAGCCTGGGCCCATATCGAAGAGGTCGAAGCCCTTGGCGGCATGGCGAAAGCGATTGATGCCGGCATTCCGAAACGCCGCATTGAAGAAGCGGCAGCACGCACACAAGCGCGTATCGATTCCGGCACGCAAGCCGTCATCGGCGTGAACATCTATCGCCCTGAAAACGAGCAGCAGATTGATGTGTTGAAGGTCGACAACTCTGCCGTGCTCGCACAACAAATCGATAAGCTGAAACGCCTCCGCGCCGAACGTAATGAAACCGATACGCAAGCCGCATTAAAAGCGCTTGAAGATGGCGCGCGGGGCAACGCCAATTTGCTCGATCTTGCAATCAAGGCCGGACGCGCGAAAGCAACCGTCGGCGAGATATCGATGGCGCTTGAGAAGGCCTTTGGTCGCCACAAGGCCGTCGCCGATGTTGTGACGGGAGTCTATCGCAAAGAGATCGGCGCGATGAACGAAGCCTTCGGCCGCGCACGCGACATGGTGGCCTCATTCAAAGAAAATGATGGCCGGCTGCCGCGTATTCTCGTCGCGAAAATGGGTCAGGACGGACATGATCGCGGGCAGAAAGTGATTGCATCCGCATTCTCTGATCTCGGCTTTGACGTCGATGTCGGCGATCTCTTTTCGACGCCGGAAGAAGCGGCGAAAGAAGCGATTGAAAAGAATGTCCACGTTGTCGGCGTCTCGACGCTTGCAGCCGGCCATCTCACACTCGTGCCAGCTTTGAAGGCAGCGCTTGATCAGGCCGGTCGCTCGGACATCATGATTGTCGTTGGCGGCGTGATTCCCGAGCAGGACTTCGATGCCTTAAAACAAGCAGGTGCCGACGCGATCTTCCCGCCTGGCACGGTCGTGTCCGACGCTGCTATGAATGTGCTTGATCGTTTGAATGAACGACGCGGTTATCGACAGACGCGCGCCTGAAGGAGTTACTGCGTCTCGAAGATTTGCGCTTCGAAAGCTTGCGCTTGTCGCTCGTCATCCGGCGGCATTGCAAGCTGTGCACCAATTGCACGAATGGCCGCCGGCGCCGCCGCAAATGTGCCATGGCGGAAAAAATCGCCTGTATCGGTATTTGAAAGATCATAAACACGCACACCGAGTTTAGCGATTTCATCGCGTTGTGCTTTATCATTCAGATCAAGTGCACCAACGCGTTGACGATCGCCCGCCAAGACACTCGAGATATTGAGCGCCTTGTCATCAGCGGCGGCAAAAATTGAAACGCGCGCAAATGGACCAACACGCGCATATTGCTGCTTGAAGACCGCAAGATCGATATCGGGTGCAGCGAGCATCACTTCACCAAGACGACCCGAAAGATCACCGCGGCCACCAATCGCGGATTCACGCAACGCTTCCATCGTTAGCCATGTGCCCATCGAATGTGCGAGGATGTGAATGCGACCTACGCCCGGCATTGTGCCAAGTTCCGAAAGCACTGTTGTCAAATCATCGCGAGAGGCCGTTGCATTGTCTTTATCAGCACCATAAGCAAAAGCTCGATTTTGCGAAGGCCATGTGAAAAGAACCGGTACACCTGTAAATCCGGAGTCGGTCGCGATTTGAGCAAGGCGGAAACGCGCTTCATCATAACCCGTATTGAACCCGTGAACATAAACAAGAATATCGCGTGCCGTACCAACGCGACCCGAAAGCTGTGCTGAAATTTCAGCACGGAACCGATCATGATCAAGCACGCGTTGACTCAAAAAAGTGAAATGAGAATTCCGACTTTCTGATCCAAAGCTTGGCCGTTCAATTTGTCCGGTTTTATGATTTTTCGGAATATTGATGAGATTCATCAAATAATTTGTCGTTGATGAAAGCTCTGCCGTTACGGATCCATCACCATTCATTTTGCGTGATGTTGCAATGAAAATCGGCATCACATCGCCAGTTTTCACTTCAGCTGTATCCGTGAACCGTGTGCCAGAGAATCCGCTCATGCATCCGGAAAGCATCATCAGCGCAATGCCAACAATACTGAGCTTTATGAGATGAGAGGGCGGCTGGCGGATCATGTTCATTCGATAGATTGGTAAGTCTGGCGAGACGGCGCCTCTTTCAAGGGTGAATGAGGCGAGATTAGGACCAGCCCTGTTAAGCCCCTGTCAAAACGCGTGTGGGCTTTACGGACCCAACGGTCATTCCGTTCCAGTTGGTTAATGTCGGCCACGCTTTCGCATCAAAAGCACTTCGCTCTTTATCACTCATCGTAAGGAAGCGATGAACAATGCCGGCGAGCATCGCTTGTGAGGCGCGCGTCTCGCCATCATCTGCTTTGAGCGCAATGCCCAAACCCTGTTCAGGCAAAGCCGCACAATAAACGCCTTCAGCGCCCGTTTTCACAAAAAGGCGTGCGCTGAAAATTTCCATGGCCACAGTATCAAGCCGACCTGTGCCAGCGACCATAAAGGGATGGGCTGCGGCCGCTCGCCGAAGCCGCGCAGCCGCTTTCGCTCGTTCAGGCGCAAGGCCTACGCCCGTGCCCAGCCTTGCGAAACCATGAGCGAGATTTTTGAGTGGCACGGCGTAAGTCGGAATGGAACATCCATCCGTGCCTGTCCATTCATCCCGCACGCGGAAGCCAGTCATTTCTTCACCGGCTGCGCGAATTTCCCTTTGCACGCGATGTTCGGGTTTGATGTAACCCTTGGGGTCTTCATCAAGGCCGCAAGCCAAGCAAATGAACCCGGAATGTTTGCCCGAGCAATTATTGTGAAGGGCCGACGGCTTTTGACCATTTGCTGCCAAAGCACGCTCTGCTGTCTTGTCCGACGGCCAATGTGCGCCGCATTCGAGGCAAGTCTGGTCGCGTCCTGCCTTTTTGAGGATACCCAAAGCGGTTTCCGCGTGTTTTGGCTCACCGGAATGAGACGAAATTGCGAGCGCTAATTCTTCATCAGTGAGACCGAATCGGTCCGCAATCCCTGATTCGACCAGTGGAAGCGCCTGGAAGGCTTTCACCGCAGAGCGTGGAAAAACGGGCGTTTCAATATCCCCAAGCTCGAGGACGATCCTGCCATCAGCATCGATGACGGCAACAGACCCCCGATGTTGGGATTCGACAGCTTGGCCACGATAAACTTCGACGAGAACGGGGTGGGTGCTCACAACAAACGCTCCATTAGATAGGACGAGGGTGGCAGTCGCACATCGCCGCTTTCGACACAAGGGAGCAGACTTTTCTTCGGCCTTGGGCTAGAGCGGTGGCGACGAGCGGGTCTCGAAACAGACGAATAGAATGCGGAGAACAGGTTCATGCGTATTGCCATGATTGGCGCGGGTTATGTCGGGTTGGTTTCGGGGGCCTGTTTTTCTGATTTCGGTCATGAAGTGATCTGCGTCGATGCGAGCCGCGATCGGATCGATGGACTGAATCGGGGCGAGATGCCGATTTACGAGCCTGGCCTTGCTGAACTTGTCGCAAAAAACACGCGTGAAGGTCGCCTCTCTTTCACAATGGATTTGCCCACCGCCGTTTCGAAAGCGGATGCCGTTTTCATTGCGGTTGGGACGCCCTCACGTCGTGGCGACGGTCACGCGGATTTATCTTATGTTTATGCCGCATCACGTCAGATCGCTGAAGCCATTCATCCCGATGCGATTGTGGTAACAAAATCAACTGTGCCTGTAGGGACGGGCGATGAGGTTGAACGGATTCTGCGTGAAGTACGACCCGATGATATGATCGAAGTTGTTTCCAATCCGGAATTTCTTCGTGAAGGTGCTGCTATTGGTGACTTCAAAAGACCAGATCGTATCGTAATTGGCACAACCAATGAACGCGCACGCAAAGTCATGACGGAAATTTATCGACCACTTTATCTTAATGAGCCGCCACTCGTTTTCACGGATCGTCGCACATCTGAATTGATCAAATACGCTGCAAATGCATTTCTTGCTGTCAAAATTACATACATCAACGAAATCGCCGATCTGTGTGAAGCGGTGGGTGCGAATGTGCAAGATGTTTCGCGTGGTATCGGATTAGATAACCGCATCGGCTCAAAATTTCTTCATCCTGGCCCCGGTTATGGCGGTTCATGCTTTCCAAAAGATACGCAAGCGCTTGTAAAAACGGCACAAGATGAAGGGGTTGCCTTGCGCATTGTTGAAAGTGTTGTGGCTGTCAATGATCAGCGCAAAAGAGGCATGGCACGTCGTGTTATTACTGCGCTTGACGGTGATGTGCGTGGTAAAACCGTTGCAATTTTGGGATTAACATTTAAACCCAACACAGATGATATGCGTGATGCACCCTCGCTTGCTTTAATAACAGCACTTCAAGATGCAGGTGCGCAGATCCGTGCTTATGATCCACAAGGTATGGACGCTGCGGCGTCAATGACATTGAATGTGACTTTTGCCGACAATGCCTATGCGTGCGTTGAAAATTCTGACGCGCTTGTCATTGTCACTGAATGGGATGCGTTTCGTGCGCTTGATCTTGACCGTGTTCGGTCTTTGCTCAAAACACCCGTTCTTGTTGACTTACGCAATATCTACCGCCCGGTAGAAATGCGGGCAAAAGGGTTTCATTATATCAGTGTGGGTCGTCCGTGAATTGAAACGCAGCTTCGTCGACTGTTAGACTTAGCTTTTTGGTCGAAACGCTTTGCAGAATGTTTCATTCGTTTCAAAGCGATCACCGCCAATCAAATCAATGCAATAGGGAACTGCGGGAAATACAGCATCGAGACAAGTGCGTATCGCTGAAGGTTTTCCTGGCAGATTGATGATCAGACTCTTGCCGCGAATGCCCGCGGTTTGTCGCGAGAGAATGGCGGTTGGAACTTCCTTCAAACTGGCCATACGCATCAATTCGCCAAAACCAGGCATCATTTTTTCACACACCGATTCGGTCGCTTCCGGCGTGACATCGCGGAGCGCCGGGCCAGTACCGCCTGTGGTGAGTATCAATGAACAGGATTCACGATCGGCAAGATCGGCGAGCGCGGCCATAATGGTTGATTTCTCATCAGGAATTAGAACCGATACCGGACGCCAGGGCGAGGCCAAAAGATCTGTCAAAGCGGCAATGATTCCCGGGCCGCCTTTGTCTTCATAATCACCGCGACTGGCGCGATCCGAGATCGTGACAATGCCAATCGGAAAAGCAGCGCTCGTGAATGTCATTCCCTATAAATCCTTATCGCAAACTTGACTCTCTGCGGTCTGACCGTGAAGTGACTTATTCGTAGCATGTGATGGACGCAATCGACAGGGATAGGCCGAGCATGGATCGGGACGCGCTGGCGGAACTCTTTGGGCAGATTGCTGTTCGCGCGGGCGCCATCATTCTTCCTCATCGCATCAGGCTTGATGAGGCGCGTCGAAAAGCGGATGGCAGTCCAGTCACTGATGCCGATGAGGCCTCGGAGCGGTTTATTCTGAGCGCGCTGCGTGACGCCGTGCCTGAAATTCCGGTGATTGCGGAAGAGGAACAAGCGGCTGGGATATCCCATGCCATCGCTGATCGATTTATCCTTGTTGATCCGCTCGATGGCACGCGCGAGTTTATTCGCGGGCGGGCTGAATTTGCCGTCAATATCGGCTTGATTGAGGGCGGTATTCCTGTAGCCGGCGCGATTTACGCGCCGCTTCTCTCAAAACTCTGGATTGGGGGAACGCGGGCATTGGCGCTGACGATTGAGCCGGGCGAAATGCTTGGGGCAGCGAACGAGCGGCGGATAATTGCCACGCGAGACGCTCCCCAAGGGCTGCTCACGGTGGTGGCGAGCCGTTCACATCCCGACCGCGCGACCGGGGAATTTATCGAGTCACTCCCGATTGCGGAGCGGATTTCTGCCGGTTCCTCGCTTAAGTTTTGTCTTGTCGCGGAAGGGCGTGCGGATCTCTATCCGCGTTTTGGCCCGACGATGGAATGGGACGTGGCGGCCGGACATGCGATCATTTCCGCAGCGGGGGGCTTTGTCCTTGATGGATTTGGTCGTCCCTTTCGTTACGGGAAAGAGGGGTTTCAAAGTGGCGCCTTCGTCGCTTTCGGTCGTGAAAGTCTCGCGCGTCGGATTTTTTCGGCGTGATTGATTGGTGCAGATTCTGTGCCCACCTTGCGACATTCTGACGCTGAGTAATCATTTAACGTGAAGTCATGATTGCGGGACGGAATTTTCCCGTTAAGTTGACCATGTGTTAGTGAATGCATCGCAGAGATTTTTTCTCTGATGCTGCAAAGCAACAAAAATGCGCGAGGGGGCGCGAAAAGATGTCGGCTGAAAATTACGATGATCATGCCAAGAAAGAGGATATGAAAGTCCTCCATTCTATGGGCTATGCACAAGAACTCGAAAGATCGATGAGTGCATTTTCAAATTTTGCTATTTCATTTTCGATCATTTGTATTTTGTCGGGCGGTATTAATTCACTCGCTCAAGCAACGGCTGGAGCCGGCGGTGGCGCGATCGGCATCGGTTGGATTGTTGGTTGTGCGGTTTCTGCGGTCTTCGGGATCGCAATGGCGCAAATTGGTTCGGCCTATCCGACAGCGGGTGGTCTTTATCATTGGGGTTCGATTCTCGGGAACCGCTTCACTGGCTGGCTGACCGCTTGGCTCAATCTTTTAGGCCTTGTTACGGTTCTTGGCGCGATCAATGTCGGCACATGGAATTTCTTTGCCGGTGCGTTTGGATTTGATGCAACAAATCTCACCAACCAAATGATCTTCCTCGTTGTGATTACGGGTGCGCAAGCGCTCGTGAATCATTTCGGCATTCGTCTGACGGCGTTGCTTACCGATTTCTCCGGCTATTTGATTTTCGGTGCCGCACTCGCTTTGACGATCGGCTGTCTTATCGCCGCGGATCATTGGGACATTTCACGGCTTTGGACCTTTACAAATTATTCCGGTCAACCGGAAGAAGGCTCTGTGTGGCCACAGTCGGATTCGTTGTTCCGAGTTTTCCTTCTGGGCCTCTTGCTGCCGATCTATACCATCACTGGCTATGATGCCTCCGCTCATACGTCTGAAGAAACGAAACGCGCTGCGCATTCCGTTCCACGTGGCATTGTCTCATCGATCCTGTGGTCATCGATTGCGGGCTGGATCATGCTTTCCGCTTTCGTGATGATGATCCCGGATATGGCCGAAGCCGCGAAGCAAGGCTGGAATGTCTTCTTCTGGGCTATTGATGCGAAAATGAACCCGACTTTCGCGAAGCTTCTTTATGTTGCGATTTTCATCTCGCAATGGCTTTGCGGCTTGGCGACAGTGACATCCGTATCGCGCATGATTTTTGCCTTCTCGCGTGACGGCGGTTTGCCCTTCTCGAAATCACTGGCCAGTGTGAGCAAAGCGCATCGCACACCAGTGGCTGCGATTTGGACAGGATCAATTCTGTCTGTGCTCTTTGTTTGGGGCACAACGGTGATCTCGATTGCCGGCTCGTCGGCCTATTCGATCGTCGTGTCCTGCACGGTGATCTTCCTGTTCCTGTCCTTCACGGTTCCGATTGCCTTGGGTCTCTTCGCGCATGGCACGCCGAAATGGAACAAGATGGGTCCTTGGGATTTAGGGCCGGGTCTCTTCAAACTCTTTGCTGTATTGTCGATCCTCGCCATGGCGTTGATCTTCTATCTTGGCATCCAGCCGCCGAATGATTGGGCACTGTCGATCACGGTCGGCTTCTTGATCCTGACCGGGATTATCTGGTTCGCCTTTGAAAATCGTCGCTTTCAAGGTCCGCCGATTGGCGATGTGATCGCCAAGCGTCAGGCCGAAATTGCAGCGGCGGAAGCGGCCATTGGCGAAAAATAAGGTGAGATCAGAAAGCGGCGGGCAATGTCCCGCCGCTTTTCATTTGCGGACTCAAGCGCCGCGAATATGCCGATATTGCTGAAGGAAAGTGGCTCTCAACCCGCGCGCACCATGACGGGTGAAATAACTCTGCCACTCCGTGAGTTCATCAAGCGTCAAACGATAACGTTCTGCGGCTTCCTCAAGACTGATGAGGCCCGCATGGATGGCTTCGATCAACTTGGCTTTCCGGCTCATGACCCAGCGGGTTTCATGGCTTGGCGGCAGATCGGCGAGCGAAAGCGCCGCAGCCGGAGCTTGGGACGAAACAGGCATGATACGCAACCTGATGCAAAAGAGACGCTACAACACGCGTGATTCGAACAACAAAAACCGAATCACCGAAGCTCTTTTACCATAGGACCTTAAAAATTTATGCTCGATCGCAATAAAAGCTGCAGCCGCGCCTTTTTTACGGCTTGCCAAGGCGCGTCGTGATGGCTTTCATGATCGCCGCCATTCACTATGGATTTGTAACCTCGCTCTGCCGCCCGGAGTCATCATGACGTCTTCCCCTGTTCTTAAAAATGCTGCCGATGCCCTTGCCTATGTCCGCAAACGCGATGTGCCCTATGTCCGTTTGGGTGTCTTCGACATGGATGGCGTGTTTCGCGGCAAATATGTCAATCGCGACAAATTCGAGAGCGCCATTGAGAAGGGCTTGGGTTTTTGCGACGTCATCGTGGGTTGGGATTCGAATGACCAGCTTTATGATAATGTGACGGTGACGGGTTGGCACACGGGCTATCCCGATGCCGAAGTGCGCATGGTGCCTGATACGATGCGCCTTATTCCGTTTGAAGATGATCTCCCTCTGTTTCTCTGCGAGTTCACCGGCAAATGGGAAGATGTGTGTCCGCGTGGCACATTGCGTCGTGTGTTGAAACGAGCGGCTGATCACGGCTTCCGAGTCAATGCGGCGGCTGAGTTCGAGTTTTTCCTTTTTGAAGAGACGCCCCATTCGGTGCGTGAGAAAAACTATCGCAATCTCAAAAACATTACGCCGGGTTTCTTTGGCTACTCCATGCTGCGTTCGTCGGTTCATGCCGATTTCTATCGCGATCTTTTGGATCTCGGTCGCAAGATGAATTTTGAAATTGAAGGTCTTCACACAGAGACGGGTCCGGGTGTGCTCGAAGCGGCGATTAAAGTGGATGAAGCACTCCATGCTGCCGATAAAGCAGCGCTCTTTAAAACCTATACGAAAGTTCTCGCGCAGAAGCGTGGTTGGATGGCCTCCTTCATGGCGAAGAGCTCGCATGACTGGCCGGGCCAATCAGGCCATTTGCATTTATCGCTCGCCGATAAAAAAACCGGCCGCGGTCTTTTTTACGATGCAAAGAAAAAACATAAAATGTCTGACACGATGCGCTGGTTTGTTGGCGGCCAACAGGCTTTGATGCCTGAACTTCTTGCAATGGTGGCGCTGACAGTGAATTCTTACACGCGTCTCATTCCAGGCTTCTGGGCGCCGACCGATTCAGCGTGGTCGGTTGATAATCGCACAACCGCATTGCGTGTCATTGAAGGATCTGAAAAATCGCAACGTGTTGAATATCGCGTCGCTGCGGCTGATATCAATCCTTATCTCGCGCTAGCCGCTGCTATCGGCTCAGGCCTTTGGGGCATTGAAAACAAAATCGAACCGGGTGATGCGCAAACCGGCAATGCCTATGAAGCCAAGCTTCCGAAAAACCGAGCGCTTCCTCGCACTTTGTGGGAAGCGGCGCAGAGACTTAAAGGCTCGAAAGCGGCGCGCGATCTTTTCGGCGATGTCTTTGTTGACCATTTCGCAGCGACCCGTGAATGGGAAGAGCGCGAGTTCCGCCGCGCGATCACCGATTGGGAAATGCAACGCTATTTCGAGATCATTTGATTTGTCTTTTGATTTCGTGAAGCGCTCCCGTTGTTAAATTTTTTGCAATAGGGGCGCTTCATCGCGGTGCCTTCGCCCATGAGCCTTCTGACTTTCTAGAATCATTCACCTCGAGTTTCACCATGACCGACATTGTTTGTATTTCTCCCATTGATGGTCGCGAAGTGGCGCGTCGTCCGAGCGCCACTCCATCCGAAATTGATCGCGTTTTGAAAGAGGCACGCGCGGCGCAAAAAATTTGGCGCGATGTCCCGCTTGCTGAGCGAATGGCAAAACTGACGGCCTTTGTCGACTCAATGCTCACAATGTCTTCCGAGGCTGTGCCTGAACTCGCGATTCAAATGGGACGGCCGGTGAAATGGGGTGGTGAGTTTCGCGGTTTCGAAGAGCGCGCGCGTCATATGATCAAGATCGCGCCAGAAAGTCTCGCGCCGCATCTTCCTCAGTCGAAAGAGGGCTTCACGCGCTTTATTGAAAAGACTCCGGTCGGCATCGTGTTTGTGATTGCGCCTTGGAACTATCCCTATCTCACAGCGGTGAATTCGATTGTGCCAGCACTCATCGCGGGCAACGCTGTCATTCTCAAACACGCGGCGCAGACGCTTCTGATCGGTGAACGTTTTGCGAAAGCCATGGAAGCCGCGCATCTTCCAAAGGGCTTGTTTGCCAATCTTGTTTTAACGCATGAGGATACAGCTAAGATCTTGTCATCTCACGCGGTCGATCATTGCGTGTTCACCGGGTCTGTTGCTGGCGGTCGTGCGATTGAAAAGGCAGCCGCGGGCACATTTACAACGCTTGGCCTCGAGCTTGGTGGCAAAGACCCCGCTTATGTGAGAGCAGATGCGAATTTTGATCATGCGGTTGAAAATCTTGTTGATGGCGTGTTTTTCAACTCCGGCCAATCATGTTGCGGTATTGAACGTATCTATGTGCATGAAAGTCTTTATGATCGCTTCGTTGATGGTTTTGTCGCACTGACAAAAACCTATAAAATGGGTAACCCGCTCGATGAGAGCGTGACTCTCGGACCGCTCGCAACAGCAAAGGGCGCCGATCTTGTGCGTGCACAAATAAAAGAAGCGCTTTCGAAAGGTGCGAAAGCGCATATCGATGCGTCTCTTTTTCCGCTTGATCAAGGTACGGGCCCCTATCTGATGCCGCAAGTTTTGACAAATGTTGATCATTCAATGGCACTCATGCGCGAAGAAAATTTTGGTCCCGTTGTCGGCATCATGAAAGTTAAAGACGATGCCGAAGCGCTAAAACTTATGAATGACAGCCCTTATGGTTTGACGGCTGCGATCTGGACGCAAGATGAGGCAGCGGCACAACGTCTCGGCCGCGATATTGAAACGGGCACTGTTTTCATGAATCGCTGTGATTATCTTGATCCTGCACTCGCATGGACAGGCGTAAAAGACACGGGCCGTGGTGTTAGCCTCTCGGCAATCGGCTATGACACGCTCACGCGGGTGAAGAGTTATCACCTCCGCACACTTTAAAGTCTCTCTGTATTGAATAAGGCGAAACTCATGACAAACTCACCCACCGCCAATTGGAATTATCCGACCGCTGTCAAATTTGGTGCCGGACGCATCAAGGATTTGCCACAACTTTGCAAAGATAACGGCTTTAAAAACCCGTTGCTTGTGACGGATTCTTTTCTTGCGACGCAGCCGATGGTTCATGATGCAGTGAACGCTTTGAAAGCAGCAGGTCTCGGTGTGGCTGTGTTTTCCGAGATCAAACCCAATCCGGTTGATTCAAATATTGAAGCGGGCTTGAAAGTTTACCGCGCTGGCAAACATGACAGCGTAATTGCCTTTGGAGGCGGCTCTGGTCTTGATGCCGGTAAAGTGATTGCGTTCATGGCCGGACAAACACGGCCAATGTGGGATTTCGAAGACATCGGCGATTGGTGGACGCGCGCGGACCCAAAAGGCATTGCACCCGTGATTGCGGTTCCGACAACCGCAGGGACAGGGTCTGAAGTGGGTCGAGCGGGCGTCATCACGCAAGAATCAACGCATACGAAGAAGGTGATTTTTCATCCCGGCATGATGCCGAAGGTGACGATCTGCGATCCGGAACTCACTGTTGGCATGCCGCCGAAAATCACGGCAGGTACAGGCATGGATGCGCTTGCGCATTGTCTAGAAGCCTATTCATCGCCTTTTTATCATCCGATGGGTGAGGGCATCGCGGTTGAAGGCATTCGCCTTGTGAAAGAATCGCTGCCGCGTGCATATAAAGACGGTAAAGACATTGAAGCGCGGGCACATATGATGTCGGCGGCGGCTATGGGCGCAACAGCGTTTCAAAAAGGTCTTGGTGCTATTCATGCGCTCTCCCATCCGGTGGGTGCGCTGCATGATACGCATCACGGCATGACGAATGCGGTGTTTATGCCTTATGTGCTGCAATTCAATCGTAAAGCCATTGAAACGAAAATCAAAAGACTTGCGGCCTATATTGGATTGGCGCCCGACTTTGACGCGTTCTTAAAATGGATTCTTGATCTGCGTTCAGAACTTCATGTGCCGCATACGTTAAAAGACTTTGGCGTTGGTAAAGAGAATTTTGCTTTGATGGCAAAAATGGCTCCCGATGATCCGACTGCCGGTGGCAATCCTGTGCCGCTGACTGAAAAAGATGCGCATGATCTTTTTGAGAAAGCCTATTCGGGTACGCTCTGATTATAATTGGCAAGAACTTGTTATAATTGACAAGAACTTGGATCACGCTTCCGATCATAAATTGGAGGCGTGATTTTCACATCAGTCAGTTGATAGATTGCAAAAGACTCGATCGAGACCGCTCCATATTTTCGTGAGACAGTCCCGATTTTTTCAACTTGACCGATGCAATGGCTAAGATTTTTCAAGGCCCCGTCCGCAGCGTGATCCCACATAATGAAAAGTGCCGGCTTGGCGGTCAGTATTGGATCTGGGGGCGGCATGAAGCCATAGCGAATTCGCTCATTGATTTGAATGACATTCATTGTGCCATGAAGCGCAAAGCCTAATCCGCCCGTATGTTCATAGCTTGCCGTGGCAATCCAACTGAGTCCTTTTTCTTTTGCGATGTTTTCAAGCTCTTTACCCAATTCAACCCATCCGCGTGTGAGCATCGCTGGATTGCGATCAGGGGAAATGGGTAAGAAGGGATGAATGATTTCAAGAAAGACGAGAGCGAGAATTGCATAACCGAGAGCAAAAGCAGATCGTTTCAAAAAGCGATTTTTTGTTTTTTCAAGCGTGATCGCCGCAAGAATCGCAAATGCTGGCATAAGGGGTGCAGGCCAATTGGCATTCACACGATCATGTAAAGCATGGAGGAGAAGATAGACCGCAAATGGCAGCGAGGTGGCAATTACTAGTGTTGTTGATCCGCTTCGTGAAGGAATGAGACTCTGAAGATTGCGCGAAAAAGAATAAAGTGCGATTGCGCCAATAATGGGTGTCATCAAGAGCCATTGTGCACCAATCAAATCAAACAAATAATGCGGTTCAAAACTCTCACCTCGTGTACGTGATAATTGCTTTGCGAAAGACACATAGTCATGCGCTGCATTCCAATAAAGCACGGGTGAGAAAAAGAGGATCGCAAGAAGTGCCCCAAGATAGGGAAGCGGATGCGAGAACCAATGTCTTTGGGTTTTGTCGATCAACATCCATAATAAAATACCGAGCCCGAGAAAGACGCCCGAATATTTTGAAAGAAGATCAAGCCCAATCAGCACTCCGATAAGGAGCCACCATTTTGCATTCTGCGAAGCGCGTAATTCCGCGAGTGCCCATAAAGTTAAGCCCCAGAAAAACACGCTCGGTACATCGGGTGTCATCACAATGCTGCCAACCGACGGCAGCAGCATGGCGTTAAAAACGAGAACGCAGAGCGTGGCGACCGACCGGTCAAAAAGAAGAAACGTCGTTCGCCATAAAAGGAGCGAGCCGATCAGGGCGGACAGAGGCCCGAGAAGCCTGGTGCCAAGAGCTGTGTCACCGACAATGCCCTGTCCAAGCGCGACCCACCACGCCACCATGGGCGCGTGGTCGAAATAGCCCCATGCGGGAAAAAGCCCCCAAAGCCGGTAATAGGCTTCATCGAATACCAGCCCTGTACCTGCCGCAATCGAGAGCCGAATAGCCGTAAGAGCTATTAAAAGAAGAAGAATGACCCCTGATGGGCGGATATTTGAAGGAGTTGGGGCCATCTTTTGTGCTTCGGGGGGTGAATTCGAATCGCTCGCACCTTGGCACCCGCCTCCGCTGCCGTCCATCCGGTTCGGCATTTTACGGGGCGTGAAACTCTTGCCAGCCTAATTCTCCTATGAGACGATGGAAATTGAGGGGGATGGTGATTGCGTGCCCGTTAAGTTTTGGGGCCGGAAGCCGTTTTACTCTTGTCCTTGTTGTGTGTTTCTTGAGTAAGGCGGGAGCCGCCCCTATGGCCGAACGTTCCAATTCCCGGGGGGTGCCGGCCATTATGGGTGCGGAGGAAAATCGCCCCGCGCCTTTCGAAACAATCACCAATGAAAATCATTATGATTATGATGGTGCGCAAGATGCTGAATTTGCACGCGAGCCACCAATTGAAATTGTCATCAATCCGAGTGAACTCAAAGAAAAAATTCTCGATTATCTCGGTGCGGTTCTTGCGCGCTGCTGGATTGATCGCTCGCTCCTCGGTGAAATCGAACGTGACGCGCATCGTACATTGCGCCATCTCGGCATTCTGCTTCCGCCGGAAATTGAAATCAAAGTCGAACGTCCTGGTCGTGATCGTCCCCGCCTTGTGATTTTTGAATGGGATGAGAACCGCCGCTTTAAGCGTCGCGTTTGTTATCTTCAGCTTTTGATGATGGCGGGCAAATAGGCTTGTGGACTGACGGCTGAATGCGCTCTGGTCCTGTCTCTTGTGCACTGTCGAATTACGCTCACTGAAAGAAAATCAAAAAGGTGAGCGATGATCTTCCCTGAATTTTTGTTGTCAGCTTCGCCCTTCGCGCTGGCTGTTATGATCATTGGACTCTTCATCGCGTCACTCGCGCGTGGCTATTCCGGCTTTGGGTTTTCCGCTGTTCTGGTTTCAAGTTGGTCGCTTGTCGATGTGCCTGCACGCGCAATCGGTATTGCACTGCTTCTCGAAGTGATTGCGAGTTGCGTGCAGGCCTTTTCGGTGTGGCGTGATATTCCCTGGCGTCGTGTTGTGTTTCTCCTTTTAGGCGCAGCGATTGGAACTGGACCGGGTGTTCTTTTGCTTTCAAATATCCCCGCCGATCAGCTGAAACTCGGATTGTCGCTCTTTGTGTTAGTCGCTGCCTTTCTGCTCTTACGCGGATGGAAGCTTAGAAAAAAAGCCAATGACAAAGGCACGCTTGCGGTGGGCATCGCTTCTGGTGTTGCCAATGGTGCGGTGGGTATGGGCGGCTTGCCTGTTGCACTTTTTCTCACGGCCGATGGTGATACACCCGCTAAAATTCGTGCGGCGGTTACGGCCTATTTCTTTCTGCTCGACATCATGGGTTTGGCCTTTCTCCTCAATGCTGGCCTTGTTGATGACGACACAGTTAAAACAGCCGCAATGGCTTTTCCTGTGCTGTTGATAGGAATGACCCTTGGCACTCGGCATTTTCTTGGGGCAACGGCTGAAGGTTTTCGCCGCATCACTTTGTTCATGTTGATCTTCATTGCCCTTGCCGGAATTATCCGTAGTCTGCTTTCCTGAAAACGGAGACTTATTCATGCGTGATCTACATTTGCCAGGACGCTCTGTGTCCTATGGGAGCCATGGAGCGGCTGCGACGTCGCAACAATTATCAACCTTGATCGCGCTTGAAACCTTAAGACATGGCGGCAATGCAATGGATGCGGCATTGACCGCATCGGCCGTTCAATGTGTGATTGAGCCACATAATACCGGAATTGGTGGCGATTGTTTTGCACTTTACTGGCGCGCCGATCAGAAAAAACTCTATGCGCTGAATGGCTCCGGTTGGGCGCCCGCTGGCCTCACTGATAGAATATTGCGGGATCAAGGGCTGAACGCGATTGAAACTGAATCAATTCATGCAGTGACAATTCCCGGTGCCATTGATGCGTGGTCGAGATTGCTTGCGGATCACGGCACAAAATCTTTTGCTGATATTCTTGCGCCGGCCATCGAGCTTGCTGAAAAAGGCTTTATTCTTCACGAACGCGCTGCTGCGGATTGGGCCGAAGAAGAAGTTAAACTACAAAAGGACGAAGGCGCACGTGCGCAACTCCTCAAGGGTGAGCGCGCGCCGCGTGTCGGTGAGAAGATTCAGTTTCCTGAATTGGCCAAGACGCTACGCCTCCTTGCGAATGAGGGACGCGATGCTTTCTATCAAGGCACGATTGCTAAATCGCTTGTCGATTTTGCGCAAAGACAAGGCGGAACCCATACGCTTGCTGATTTTTCTGAATTCGCAACCCATTATGTTGATCCGATTAAAGCGAATTATCGCGGTGTCGATCTCTATCAAATTCCGCCGAGCGGGCAGGGCCTTACCGCGCTCGTTCTCCTAAATATTCTTGAGGGCTATCAAACAAAATCGATGGATCCCTTGAGTGCGGATCGCTTCCATCTGCAAATTGAAGCCACACAATTGGCCTATTCAGTTCGTGATGCATTCGTGGCCGATCCTGCTTTTGCGGATGTACCTGTTGACCGACTTTTGTCAAAGTCTTTTGCCGATGAGTTGCGTGCCAAAATCGATATGAAAAAAGCGGGTCACGCGCCTTCCCAAAAATCATCAACCTATCAACGCGATACGATTTATCTCACAGTGGCTGATCATTTCGGCAATATGTGTTCTTTTATCAATTCGCTTTATTTTTCTTTTGGCACCGGCAAAGTTGATCCTGCGACGGGCATTGCGTTGCAAAATCGTGGAGCCTGTTTCCGCGTTGAGCCGGGGCATCCGAATAATGTAGAGCCGCGCAAAAGGCCTCTTCATACGATTATTCCTGCGATGGCTTTAAGAGATGGGAAGCCGTGGCTTTCCTATGGCGTGATGGGGGGTGCCTATCAGCCCGTTGGCCAAGCGCATGTTCTGCAAAATCTCATTGATTATGAGATGAACATCCAAGAGGCCTTTGATTATCCGCGTGGCTTCCGTCGCCTTGATGTGTTCGAAGGCGAAAGAGGTATTCCTGACGAAGTCATGCGCGAGCTTGCCGATCGGGGTCATCCAGTTACGCGACCCACAATGCCGCTTGGCGGCGGGCAGGGCATTCTGATGACAGACGACGGTGTTTATGCCGCGGGCACGGATCCACGCAAAGACGGTGTCGCGCTCGCTTATTAACAGCGCTTTATCAATCGCAAGTGGCTAATTTATTTTGCCAGCAATGTGAGGCCAACTGATCCGCTTCTGCGCGTCCGGAGGGACCAACAAGTTTTGACAATTGATCGCGTGCGATTGCGGCTTGATGCGCAATATTTTTAAGCTCAACTTTATTTCCGGTAATCGCGCTGGCCGCAAGACTCATCCACATCAGAGCTTTGATGTTGTTTTGCTCAACGCCATAGCCATAGCGATAAAGTTCGCCCAATCCATATTGCGATTCAAGATCACCACGCTGAGCGGCTATGCGATAGAAATGCAAAGACTCGGTAAAATCTTGGGAGACCGCTTTACCCTCGCGATAGAGTTTACCCAGTTGTCTTTGTGCTTGCACAACGCCCTGTCCAGCCGCATCGCGTAACAAGGCCACCGCTTCATCGGGTTGATACATCACATTGCGCGGATCAAGTTTAAGGTCGGCAAGATCAATCAACGCGGGCGGATAATGTCTCTCCGCGGCAAGTGCCAACCATTTTAAACCCAATTCGAGATCGCGTGCGACACCATTGCCGGACAGATAGACCTGCGAGAGTCGATATTGAGCTTCGGCGCTGCCTTGTGTGGCGGGCGGTGTCCAGAGCTGAATGGCCGCCTCAATATGCCCCTGTAGAAAAGCGCGATCACCCTCTTCGACAGGCCCTGCCTGCGCCCCTTCAATGGTTATTGAAAGTAGACAGCTTGTTATAAGCCATACAATAACGGAACGTCTGAGAAACCCGATCTGACTCATGGCGCCATACTCCGCTCTTACACAACTCTGTTGGCTTTGGAATTATAACTGAGTTTCCTTGCCGCGGGAACGGGCCGGAGCGCTAAGCGCGCTCTTGGATTACAAGGATTTTGACAAAAAGGTAAAATCGATAAATCCTTAGTTCAAATAGAAACAGGAAATTTCAAATGTCGACTTTGCCTTTGACACTCGAAGAGACTCTCAAAACAACACGTTCCGGTGGGGCTTCGGCGGAGGCGATGGTAAATTTGGCGTTTGATCGGATCACGCGCGCGAATGACCGCCTAAAAGCATTTGTTCACCTTGATAGAGATCGTGCTCTTGAAGACGCGCGACATCTTGATCGACTTGCCGCGTTGGGTACACCAAAAGGCGCACTCTTTGGCGTTCCCATTGCGATCAAAGATATTATTCATGTTGCAGGTATGCCCACAGGCGGAGGTTCACTCACACGCAAAGGGTCTGCTTCGGAAGCGCAAGATGCTGTCGTCGTTCAACGATTAAAAAATGCTGGTTCGATCATTATCGGTAAAGTGGCAACTGTTGAATATGCTTTTGGTGGCTGGGGTTCAAACGAAACAGTTGGCGCACCAGTTAATCCTTGGGATTTGAAACATCATCGTGTGCCGGGCGGTTCTTCAAGCGGTTCAGGTGTTGCGGTGGCATCGGGCATGATACCGGGTGCTCTTGGGTCTGACACAGGCGGATCTATTCGTCTGCCCTCGTCATTCGCTGGCATGGTGGGTTTAAAAACAACAGCAGGTTTGATCCCGACAACCGGTGTTTTACCCCTCTCACCCATGCTGGATACGATTGGTCCGATGACACGCAACGTGCGTGATGCGGCACTCTTGTTTGATGTGCTTACAGAGCAAGTCGAGGGAACGAGTGTACCTTCGTCCCTAAATGACTCAAAAGCCTTTGAAGGCAAACGCATCGGTATCCCGGAGGATTTGGGTGTTAAACTTCATCCGCATACAGAAAAGATCTGGCAAGAGACGATCAGCGGAATAAAGAATGCGGGGGCAATATTGGTGCCTGTACGTTTTCCAAAGAGTCTTGCTGATTATGCAGCGCCTTGCGGTATGTTCCTCGCTGTTGATGGATATCGTAATTATCGTGATTTTGCAGATGAGGATCCCAATCGCTTAGGTGAAGCTGTTAGACGTCGCATGATAAGTGGGAAATCTGTTACGGCCACTGACTATCTTGAAAATCTTGTAAACCGCGATCGAAACAAAGCAGCAATCGCGAAGAGTTTCGAGATAATTGATGCGTTATTGACGCCGACAACAGCTTTTCCCGCGCCAGTGCTCGGCGAACATCCTGAACATGATAGTCCTGCTGTCTTTACGCGTTTCGCAAATTATTTTGAATTGGCGGCAATTAGTCTTCCAGCGGGTGTGACATCGGAGGGCTTGCCTGTGGGCATGCAATTCATCGTGCCCGGTTTCCAAGAAGCCCGTGCACTTGATTTGGCTTATCGGTTGGAGCGGAGTCTTGGGGGACCAATTCTATGCCCCCATTCAGTCAGTTGATGTCTCTTCGAACATAAGCAACATCGCGAATGGTTTTCGTGCATCCGATCCGATCATGATTGTCGAGCAAGATCGGGAGGGCGCGATGCCTTATCATAGCAATCGGGAGTTGCCGGACCGCGTGCGCCTTCATCTGCCTGCCCACGCTCAAGATATTTTTCGGGAAGCTTTCAACCACGCTTATGAACGCTATGCTGATCCCAGTAAGCGTCATTTTGGCGGCGGTCGGGAAGCTGCTGCGCATCGTGTGGCTTGGGCCGCCGTTAAGCGCTCTTATCATAAAGAGGGAGACCGCTGGGTGCCTCTTAATGGCGGTTAAGACGCGGGCCAATCGTCTTAAAACTTGACCCAGATCAAGTCGCCCAAACCTCCGAATGCCTATTCCGAAGCCGCGTGAGGCGAAACTCAACCTGATGTTGAGCTACATATATTACATTTATAAAATGTAATATATTAAAATTTACGTTGAATTTCGATAATTAATTGATATAACAATTGAGATGGGTTTGACAAAATGTCGCACCCTATCGAATAAGAGATCAGGCGAAGCGGGCAGGCGGCTATGAGCGCATTTCTAGAAGAAACCGTATTGAGCGTTCATCATTGGACGGACCGGCTTTTCAGTTTCACAACCACCCGCAATCGCAGTTTTCGTTTTCGCAACGGCCAATTCTCGATGATCGGCCTGCCTGTTGATGGCAAGCCTTTGCTGCGCGCCTATTCAATCGCGAGCCCGAATTATGACGACAAGCTCGAATTCTTTTCGATCAAAGTGCCTGATGGTCCTTTGACGTCACGTCTCTTGAATATTGTTCCTGGCGACAAAATCATCGTCGGGCAAAAAGCCACGGGTACTTTGTTGCTTGAAAATTTATTGCCCGGAAAACATCTCTATCTTTTTGGAACAGGCACAGGTTTGGCACCGTTCTTAAGTCTCATTCGTGATCCTGAAACCTACGAAAAATTTGAAAAAGTTGTTCTCGTTCATGGCACGCGTGAAGTCGCCGAACTCGCTTATAGCGACATGATCGAGAAGGAATTGCCCGAAGATGAATTTTTGGGTGAGTTCGTGCGCGATAAATTGATCTATTATCCGACAGTGACGCGTGAGCCCTTTAAAAATCGCGGCCGTATTACGGATCTGATCTCTGCCGATTTATTGACGAGTGATATTGGTCTGCCTGCACTCAACGCAAAAGATGATCGCATCATGATTTGCGGATCGCAGGGCTTGAATATTGATCTCACAAATATTCTTAAAGCGCGTGGCTTTGAAGAAGGCTCAAGCGGCGAGCCTGCGACCTATGTCGTCGAGAAGGCGTTTGTGGAAAGGTAGTTGCGTAGGTATTAGGGCTTAGGGTGTAGTTTCAGATCTCGTCTACACCCTTCACCTTAATCCCGATCTCACTTACCCAAACCACCCATCAGCATATATTTAATCTCGGTATATTCTTCGACGCCATGAAGCGAACCTTCACGGCCGATGCCGGATTCTTTCACGCCGCCAAAAGGCGCTTCGGCGGTTGAGATGATGCCTTCATTGATGCCGACAATACCATATTCAAGCGCTTCACCGACACGCCACACACGACCAATATCACGCGTGTAGAAATAGCAAGCGAGGCCGAATTCCGTATCATTGGCCATGCGTATGGCTTCTTCTTCAGTTTTGAAACGGAAGAGCGGCGCGACGGGTCCGAATGTTTCTTCGCGCGCAATCAACATGTCGGTTGTGACATCGCGGATGACAGTCGGCTCGTAGAAAGTGCCCCCAAGCGTGTGACGTTTGCCACCGGTGATAATCTTGCCGCCTTTCTTCAAAGCGTCAGTCACATGTTCTTCAACCTTATTAACAGCAGCAGCATTGATGAGCGGTCCTGTTGTTACGCCTTCACCGAAACCATCACCCACTTTCAGTGTTGTAACGGCTTTCGCAAGTTTTTCTGCAAAAGCATCATACACACCCTCTTGCACGAGTAACCGATTGGCGCAGACACAGGTTTGACCCGCATTGCGGTATTTCGATGCCATGGCACCAGCAACTGCTGCATCAAGATCGGCATCATCAAACACGATGAAAGGCGCATTGCCACCCAATTCAAGCCCAACTTTTTTCACGGTGGTTGCGCATTGCGCCATCAACAGTTTGCCGATCTCTGTTGACCCCGTGAAGGAGAGTGCGCGCACAATCGGGTTTGAAGTCATCTCGGCACCAATCTCGCGAGCCGGACCAGTGATCACCGAGAACACACCTTTGGGAATGCCCGCACGCTCTGCAAGTTCGGCAAGTGCAAGCGCGGAGAAGGGCGTTTCTGCAGCCGGCTTCACAACAAAAGCGCAACCCGCTGCAAGTGCAGGGCCTGCCTTACGTGTGATCATCGCATTCGGAAAATTCCAAGGCGTGATGGCAGCGACAACGCCGACCGGTTGTTTGATTGCAACGATGCGGGCATTCGGCCAAGGAGAGGGGATGGTCTCGCCATAGATGCGGCGTGCCTCTTCAGCGAAGAATTCAACAAAGCTCGCGCCATAGGCGACTTCGCCCTTCGCTTCGGGAAAAGGCTTGCCTTGTTCTGCGGTCATAATGCGGCCGAGATCATCTTGATGTTCCATCATCAATTCGAACCAGCGACGAAGAATCTGTCCGCGTTGTTTTGCAGGCGTGGCAGCCCATTGTTTCTGCGCCGTTTCAGCTGATTTGATGGCATCCGCGGTCTCTGCACGGCCCAAAGCGGGAACGGTACCGATCACTTGGCCATTGGCCGGATTGGTCACATCGATCTTTTTTGTAGAACCCGTCCAGCGACCGGCAATATAAGCCTCCTCACGAAAGAGGCTTTTGTCTTTCAAAAGATCTTTGAATGATGAGGACATGTCTTAACTCCGTTTTGTGATGCAGGCGCAATCATTCTTGCGCGTTCCTATAGCGGCTTTTGCTGTTTTACCAGAGGCCCAGAAATCCCGTTTGGCAGGAACCAGATCCGGCTCTATTCGAGATTGGTGTGACGCGCACGCATGGTCTCGGCCGTCTCGCCGAGCCTCTCGCGCAACCGCAATATGATAAGCTCGAACAGAATCGTTTCGGCAATCTCAAACATCGACCCCATGGGTAGGACCGCGACCTTTGTATTTTGATCATTCGCCATGGTTTGCGCCGGAATGATCGTGAGAACATCAGCCATTTGCGGAGTTGACCGATCAGGTTGCGATGTGATGACAGCGATGCGTACACCATCCTCTCGCGCCGCTTTGATAAAGGCTTCTCCGGAATTGAGATGGCCCGTTCCCGCAGTCACAATCAGCAAATCGCCTTGACCAAAATGCGGCACCGTCATGTCACCCACGACATGAACATCAAGACCTAAATGAAAGAGACGCATAGCGAAGCCTTTGATCGCCAAACCCTCGCGTCCACATCCATAAACCGCGATGTGTCGCGCGGCGATAATGGCATCGATCAAAGCATCCGCCGCATCATCTTCTACTTGCTTGAAGACGTCACCTAATTCATGGAGCGCTTGTTGGCCGAGCGATGCAAGTGAAGAATTCATAGAAAACCTTACGCTTTCATTTCACAAGATGACCAAACAAGGCTTTCTGAACGATTGCCATACTCTTGGCTGAATCCTGACGACGAATGGCCTCGGCCAGATCGGTGTGATCGGTCAGATGTTTCGCAATTTTTTTCATCGATTCCGTCGCTGCGATATTGGTTTCACATTCTGCGACAGGATCAATGCCTGCAGTATCCGGAAATGTATCGAAATAGAGAATACCATTGTAACCAATATGATTGAGGGCTACGAGCAATTCAATGGTTTGAATGGGATGAACAGATCCGGCAATCAGTCCGTCATCACGTTTTCCATAGCCGTCATTCAGATGAACGCCCAAAAGTCGTGAATGACGCGCTACAAGAGACGCCGCATAAGCGGGCATTTCATCGGCGTAAAGCACATGCGCAAAATCAAGCGTGACACCGAGATTTTTTTGTCCAACTTCTTTCACAGCCAGAAGCGTCGTGCCGATATCAGGCATCAGGCTAAATGAGCGTGGTTCATTAGGTTTATACTCAATCGCAATATCAATCTTCGGATTATGGGCGGTGACTTCATTCAAAGCCGCAATCGTATCATCCCACGCTTTCCGATAATCAATTTGGAAAGCGTAATCAAAACCATCTTGACCCATCCAGAGAGTCATCAAAGTGCCGCCTGCGGCTGCAAGAGAATCAAGGCCACGTTTGGTTAAATCAATCGCAGCACGACGCACAGTCGCATCAGGATGCGTGAAAGCGCCAAGCTTGAAACCGGGATCGGTGTAATAACGCATCGCATAGCCATTGAGCCGGATGCCGGATTTATTCAAACCTTCAACAATGTCTTTTTCCGAAAAACCCTCAAGATGATCAGGGTAATTCAGATCAACTGATGTGAGCCCTTTCACCGTTGCCGCTCGCTGAACAAGATCAAGCGTGTTGGGTTTACGGTTTAATCCGTGCCAATAATTATTGGTGTCGATTTTGAACGAATTTAATCGAGCGGCGTAGCCGGTTATTGCACTCACGTCAGATCACGCCTTTCCGGAAAATAAAGCAGCCATAGGGGCCGGGATCGGATGTTTGCACAATCGCGAAAGAGCGCGCAGCAGCATCATAAAAATCAAAACGTTCATAGGCACCAATTTTAATCGGACGCGCTTCGGCTTTATTGACGACCTCTTGCATCGTATGATGGATCGGCACGAGTTCATTCGGATTGCCGACGACTTTCATGCGCATCACGGGTTCATCGACAAAAGTGTCGAGAGGAAAAAGCGACAACACGGCTTCAGCCGCGCGTTTCAAATCCGCACCGAATAGAGTGAGCAATTTCCCATGTGTGGTTTTTGCGGCAAGTGTCGAAGCCGGATGATTGCGGTCGCACAGAACGATATCATCACCATGGCCCATCGCTTTCAGCACATAGAGAAGGTCGGCGGTGAGGATCGGATCAAGCCCTTTGAGCATGGCATTAGCCTTCTTGAATTGTGAGACCAACAAAATCACAGAGTCGAGGGCGAAGCGCAATAACGGCGTTTGACGCCGGAAAACCTGCTCCGTAGTGTTGCTTCCGGTTAAGGTCCAAAGACGCGCGTATAAAAATGGCGCGACAAGGGGTGGAGCATGGCGCAAGGCGTTTCGATGGGCGTTTCAATCCTCGGGATTTTTGTGGCGGATTTGGCTTTTCGGTCAGGGCGTATGCCTCAAGTCGGCGAAACGATTATGGGGTCGGGCTTTGCCATGGGGCCGGGCGGCAAAGGCTCGAACCAAGCGGTGGCCGCTGCACGCGCGGGAGCCAAGACCACTTTCATCTCCCGCCTTGGGCAGGACTCCTTCGGCGACATCGCGATGGCAACCTGGGCCGCCGAGGGCATTGATGCCAAAGTCGCGCGCTCATCGACGGCGCCAACGGGCGCGGCCTTCATCTATGTGAATGAGGTCAATGGCGAAAACGCCATCATCGTGGTGCCGGGCGCGGCGGGCGATATCTCTGTCGCCGATGTCGAAACGGCAGCGGACACCATTCGATCCTCGCGCGTTTTTGTGACTCAATTGGAGCAACCGGCGGAAGCTGCGCTTGCGGCGCTTAAAATCGCACGCGGGGCGGGCGTAATCACGGTGTTTAATCCCGCACCGGCCGCACCTTTTGATCCGGCGATCTATCCGCTTGTTGATTACATCACGCCGAATGAAAGCGAGACGGCGGCGATGGTGGGCTTTCCGGTCGAAACGATTGAGGACGCTAAACGCGCGGGCGATGCGCTTTTGCAGAAAGGCGTAGGCGTTGCGCTGATCACGCTGGGTGAGAAGGGTGCGTTGTTTCATGCCAAAGACCGCTCGGAACTGATCCCGGCCTTTCATGTCGCCCCTGTTGTTGAAACTGCGGGTGCGGGCGACGCGTTTAATGGCGGCTTCGCAGCGGCTTTGGCGGAAGGGCAGGATCCACTTGCGGCGGCACGGTTTGGCTGTGCTGTTGCGGGGATTGCGGTAACGCGCGCGGGCACCGCGCCCGCGATGCCGAAGCGTGCCGAAGTCGATGCTTTGTTGGCGCGCTAAGGCGATAATTTTTTCGAACTGAATGAGGGATGCGGCGAGACGAGCGCTTGCTCGAGGCGAGAAAAAATCGCAGTCTGTTCGGATAATAATGAGCTTGGCGCGGCAAAAGCACCACCAAGCGGGATTTGAATTGGGGAGTGGGTGATTATGGCAGGGTTGGCTTTGCGCAAAGTGCGCAAATCATTCGGCAATGTCGAAGTGATCCGCGGCGTGGATCTCGATATTGCTGATGGCGAATTCTGCGTGTTTGTCGGCCCCTCAGGCTGTGGCAAATCGACCTTGTTGCGCATGGTGGCGGGCCTTGAAGACATGTCAGGCGGCGTCATTGAAATTGGCGGCAAGGATGTGTCGCCTTTGCCGCCGGCCAAGCGCGGTATCTCGATGGTGTTTCAATCCTATGCGCTTTATCCGCATATGACCGTGCGTGAAAACATCGCCTTCGGGTTGAAGATGGCCAAAACGCCGAAAGCCGAGATTGATGCCCGCACAAACAAAGCGGCCGATCTTTTGCAGCTGAAGGATTATCTTGATCGCCGTCCGGCGCAGCTCTCAGGCGGCCAACGTCAGCGCGTCGCCATCGGTCGTGCGATTGTGCGTGAGCCAGATGTGTTTCTGTTTGACGAGCCTTTGTCGAATCTCGATGCGGCGCTGCGTGTGCAAATGCGGATCGAGATCGCCAAGCTGCATAATGATCTCAAAGCCACGATGATCTATGTCACGCATGATCAGGTTGAAGCCATGACGATGGCCGACAAGATCGTTGTGTTGAACGCCGGAAAGATTGAGCAAGTGGGCAGTCCGCTCGAGCTTTATCATCGCCCGAATAATCTCTTTGTCGCAACCTTCATCGGCAGTCCGAAAATGAATTTGATGCCTGGTGAAGTCACGGATGTCGCGAATGGCGTTGCGAGCGTTTTGCTACAAGGCGGTTCAACGATTTCCGTTGATACGCATGGAAAGACGCTGCCAAAAGGCAAAGTCACTTTAGGCATTCGGCCAGAACATATTGAACTTGTTACATCAGGCGCGCAAAATTCAATTGCGGGTAAGGTCACACTTTCCGAACATCTCGGTGGCGAGACGATGCTCTATGTCGAGACCGGCGCGCTCGCGCAATGCGTCGTGAAAGCGGATGGTTTGGCGCGTCAGAAAATAGGTGAAACTGTCACGATCTCGTTGCCCGCAAATGTGTGTCATCTCTTTGATTCGGAAGGTCGCGCGATTGTGAATGGCTCATTGATCTGAGCCTTCAGGACCGCATCTCACTGTTCGTAAAAGTCGCGATCGAGATTGAATTTTGCATCCACCGTTGTGATCGCGGCGGTGAGCAGCGTACTCAACTGTACGAGATCATTCACATCGCACATTTCAAGAGATGAATGGGTATACCGGCAGGGAAAGCCCATATCGATTACCGCAACGCCTGAACCGATCAATTGCACATAAGATGATTCCGTCAGAGCGCCGATATGAGCGCTGCGTTGTAACGGCATTTTCAAAGTCTTCGCGGTGTTTTCCATCAGCGATACAATTGCGGGATGCGGCAAGGTGCCATTGAGCGTACCGCGCCCGTGGAAACTATAAAGACCCATCGCCGGGCCACCACCGAGTTTCACATCGCCGCGTGAAGCCATATCGGGCGTGTCATTCGCGAGAATGAGATCAATCTGGATGGCAATATCGGGCATGAGCGCCTGCGCGGCGGTCACTGCACCACGGAGATTGAATTCTTCTTGCACGGAGAAAACGATGTGAACGGTCGGGCGCTTTTTTGTCTCAAGCAAAGCGCGCGCAACTTCAAGAACGACCGCGCAGCCAGCGCGATCATCGACCGAGGTGCCCGCGATCCGATCATCCGCGAGTTTCACGCAATGAGGCCGATAGACAACAGGCGTCCCAATATCAATTCCGGCTTTCAGCACATCATCTGCTGATGAAAACCCCGCATCAATATAGACATCTTGATAGGGAATAACTCTATATTTTTCATCCGGCGTTGTTGCATGATGACTTTTGTTTGCGATGACACCGGGCACATCTTTGCCCTCACCAACGCAAAGCAATATTTCTTGAGACGCGAGTGCACGTTCAGGCACACCGCCGACACGTTCGACGCGGATCAAACCATTTGATTCAATTTTACGCACGATCAAACCAAGCTGATCCATATGTGCGTAAAGCATGATCTCGGGTGCGCCTTTTGTGCCTTCAATTGTCGCGATGAGATTGCCGAGTCGATCGCTCCAATACTCAACACCGAGCGCTTTTAATTCACGCGCGATGTGACGGCGTACACGACCTTCATGACCGCATAGGCCCGGGATCAGCATCAATTGTTCGAGTGATTGCGCGAGGCGTGTTTTCGGCGAGAGAGTCTTCGATGCTTTAGCCATAAGATTAGCCTTTGCGCGCGGCGCGGGCGCGATCCATGAAATCTTTCGCGCGCGCAGGATCAACCGCATTCCATGTGTGGCCATCGACTTTCAAGGATGAGCCGACAATGCAGCCATCAGCCACACGGAACACATCGGCAACCGTCGCGTGTTTCACACCTGTGTTGGCGAGAACCGGCGTATCCGGCAAAACTTTCTTGACCGCCTCTAAATCAGACATTGCTGCTGCTTCGCCTGTAATCGCGCCTGAAACAAGAATCGCATCGGGGATGCTTGAGAACACTGCACTGCGTGCGCGATCCGGCAGGCTGCGCCGATCAAGCGAATCTGCAAATTCGGCAGATACATTGTAAAGCATCGCGAGGTCTTTGCGGTGAAGCCGATCACGATAGCGCATCGCTGCACCCGCATCCGGAGTCCACGGCCCCATATCAGATGCATAAGTGCCGGTGAAAATCTCACGCACAAAAGCCGCACCCGTTGCCGCCGCCAGAGCCACTGTGCTCATCGGATCCCACAACACATTCACACCAAAGGGCACTGTGATCTCGGATTTCAAACGGCCGATGATGAAAGCCATCGTCGCCGTTGAAGCGGTATCAACTTTGAATTCATAAGGACGATCATTTTCATTGCCGAACATCACGGCATCAACGCCCGCATTTTGAAGCGCCGTGAGATCCTTGCGCGCATCAGCAATCAAACGCTCCAACCTGCCTTCAGAATCATAAAGCGGCGAACCCGGAAGCGCGCCGATATGAACCATCGCGATCACAGGTTTTGTGTTGCCGAACACTTTGCGGAATTTCGCAGTCATTCTCACTCACTCTTAAAAAAGATTATATCACTTAACAGCGCCAGCGGTGAGCCCTTTGACGATATAGCGTTCAAAGAAAATACCGACGAGCACCAGAGGTAAAATTGCAGCGGAGGAGAGAGCCGCCATCGACCACCAGCTGATGCCTTGCGAACCGGTTTGACTTGCGACCATGACCGGTAAAGTGCGTGCATTGGTGCCCGTGAGCAAAGCCGCGAAGAAATATTCATTCCAACAGAGAACGATTGAAAGAATGAACGCGGCAACCAGGCCCGGCAATGCAATGGGAAGAACGATGCGGAAAAAGGCGCTCCACACGGTGCACCCATCAACAAGGGCTGCTTGTTCAAGTTCAACAGGAATCGTTTCGAATTGATCGCGCGTGATCCAGATCACGATGGGCAGAACCATCAAGGTGTAAACAAGAATAAGCCCGAACATGTTATCGAGAAGTGCTAATTGTTTGTAGAGCACAAGGAAGGGCATCGCGAGCACAACCGGTGGCAACAAAAGTTGCGACAAGAAGAAGAACGAAATGTCCTTATTGCGCCAAGGTCCAAATTTATAGCGAAACCGCGCGAGACCATAGGCAGCAGGCGCGCCAATCAAAATTGCAAGGCATGACGCGCCAATCGACGCGATGGCGCTGTTCAAAAATCGGCGCATGAATTCATCACGCACTGTCGAGATTTCAAAAATCGTATCTGGCGATAGGCCCAAAGAACGCCAGCCTTTCCAATCACCCGGGAATTGCGCTGTGAACGGAATAATATGGCCCTGCGTGACATTCACCGCCGTTTTGAAAGAGGTTGTGAAGGTCCAATAAATCGGAAACAGGCAGATGAAAGCCCAAGTGATCAAAGCGGCATAAATCAACACCTGCGTGGTCGTTCGACTCCATGTCCAGGGCCGCGCGTGACTTGTTGTCATCCCTTCACTCATGATTGAGGCTCCCGACGCATGAATTTACCGACGAAGTTCAGGAGAAGTGTGATGAAGATGATGATGATGATCAGATAGACTTCGGCAATCATCGTCCCGTATCCGACATTCGAACGGTCGCGATACTCACGGAAAATGAAACTCGAAACCGTATCTGTTGCACCGCCAGGGCCACCCGATGTGGTGTTGATGACGATATCGGCAAGTTTTAATTGGAAGATGATACGCAGAACAATGGTTGTGATGCTTACCGGTAACATCAAAGGAAACGTGATGTTCCAGAAGGCGCGCCATCCGGTGGCGCCATCCACACGCGCGGCTTCTTGGATGTCTTTCGGCATCGCCTGCAAGCCAGCAAGCAACAAAATGATCATAAACGGAATCCAGACCCACGCATCAAGCGCCATGATCCAGAAACGCGCGGTCCATGGATTGGTGAAGAATGCCGGATTGTCCCAGCCGATGTGACGCATTAAAGCGGCAAGCGGACCGAAGCGAAATTCCATCAGCGATTTGCCAATCATCCAGCTCACGGCCACGGGCGAGAGCATGAAGGGCAACAGAAATGCGATCCGGAAAAAACGTCGCGCGCGAATATCGGCGTTCAACAAAAGCGCCAAACCAAAAGCCAGTGCGTATTGGCCCAACACGCTTACGACATAGAACACCATATTGCGTAGCGCATTCCAGAAATAGGGATCGGCGATGAGCGCGCGCAGATTATCGAGTCCGTTGAATTTCTGCCCTTCAAACGCGCTCAAATTCCAATCGGTGAAGGCAATATAGAGGCCGAATACGGTCGGAAAAATCACCATCGCAATGGTGAAAAGAAGAGCGGGCAAAAGAAAGAGCGCTTTGTAGCCGGCTTCGCCGCGCGTTAAAACTTGACCAATGCCGAGTGCAATAGCCCAGAGCGTATAGGCGTAGAGTGAGGGACGCCAATCTTCAAAACCGAGTTCAAAAACACCAGCAGCGCTGAGGGACTGCAAAATAAAAACAATGGCGAGCGCAACACTTGCGATGATCACGAGCCCGCGACCCAGCATATGGCGCGAGTCAGGTGCTGAATAAGTAAGGGAAGCGGAAGACGATTGGGTCATGGCCTATTCTGAATGGCTGGCCCGTTCGGCCGGAGAGTCTAAAGAAGAGATGTGAGAGGCTGGCGATGTTTTTAAACACCGCCAGCCTTTATCTTGATCTACTCGATTACGAACAAATCAGCGTCGATTAGAGACCGAGCGAAGCGCGATAAAGCTTGATCTGCTTTTCGCGACCAATTTGATCCGTGATCTTTTCCCAAGCTGCTGCAATCGCATCCGCGCCAGCCTGTGCCGTTGTCTTACCGGCATAGATTTTGGCGAGCTCATCTTCCGCGACGCTGTAGTACTGGAAGATACCCGGGATACGCGGCTCAATCGCTGCGTTCGGGTGATTGTAGCTGTCTGCTTCCGACTTCAGATAGGAAGAGATGAACGGCTTGTCGTAGCCAGCACCCACCCACTCATCGACGTTGAAGTGCGAGTTACGGTAAGGCTGGAAGCCTGACGGATAGGCCGCACACCAGAGCGAGATGTCCTTGCCACCAAGATGAGCTGCAGCTGACCATGCGGCCTTCTGCTTCTTCGAGTCGGCATCAACACGTGCCATGACGTAAACGCCCCAACCGATATAGGCCATGTTTGGCGCATAGTTCGGGCCTGACGCGAGTTTGTCCCACTTGCCGGTCTTGGAGTTATACACGTCATCCGAACCTGGAAGGATCGAGAAGCCCGTGACATCGCCCACAACTGACGAATCCGATGTCTTCGCCATCGAACCGACGTCACCCCACCAAGCGAGCATCGACCCTGTGCCAGCCAGGAATTGCTGGAACGCGGTTGTGCCCGGATCAGCATTGAGCTGGTCAGCGGGTTCTGAAGGCAAGCAATCAACAACGTCTTGAATCGCACGGACCCAAGCCGGATTGTTGATACGCGGTTTCATTGTATCGGCATCAAACAACCATGCTTTGTCATCAGGATGCTTCGCATAGGCTGTTGCGCGTGAACCAAGGAAGTAGAACGCGAAACCACCCCAGCCCTTGGTCGGATCAAGATAGCCATAAGCATCCTGGCCCTTGATCTTCTTGCCCTTAAGGAACTTCGTGACTTCATTGACCTGCTGCCAGGTCTTCGGCACGCCCCACTCACCTTTGTGACCTTCGGCTTTCCACGCTTTCGCGAGGTCGGCATCGGTGAAGTAATCCGTGCGATAGTTGAAGTTATGGCAATCACCGTCGATCGAGATGCGGTAGGTCTTGCCTTCCCATGTGCCAACTGGCGCTTTGAGATAGCCGACATAGTCATCCATATCGATGGACTTCTTGACCCAATCAGGCATCACAGAAGCGAGGCCCTTGCCGCATACGTCACCTTCAAATGGCGCGCCCATTTCGACGATGTCGAAATCAACAGTGCCTGTTGCAATCGATTGCTGCAGACGTGCGTTGTAATCGGCTTGTGCAAGATCGATCCAATTGATCTTTGCGCCTGTATAGGCTTCCCATGGCTTCAAGAAGCCGCGGAAGAGGAGGTTGTGGAGGTTCTGGTTGTTGAGGCCCATGAAGGACAATTCAACACCTTTGAATTCACCTTGCTTGACGACTTCTTTCGTCGCACCAAGGCACATCTCACCAACTTTTTGCCAATCGGCATCCGTCGGCGAGCCTTTGCCGACGCCCGGAATTTTCAAGATGTCAGCACGCAGGCTGCCAGCAGCCTGAGCGGGAACAGTCATCGCGCCAAGCCCGCCCGTAGCACTCAGCGCTGCGACGCCAGCAGCGCCTTTCAAGAGGCTGCGCCGGTCGGTCTTTTTGCTGAAGATATGGTTGTATAGATCAACCTTCATTGAGTTTCTCCCCATTATGTTTCGACGCGCTGTTATCGCTCGTCGGGACGGTAAGCTATCGGACCAAAGTCTCGTGTCAATGGCGTGAAGCTACGATTTCTGCGTCGTTTATATGCCTTGCGGCCTGGTTGGGGTTGGTCCCAACCCTTACACGTCAAGCGTGGCGGTTTCCCGCGCGTCTTCCGAGAGGGAAACAAAGCGCGCCGCAATCCGGCTCGCGTGAGCGGCAGCGGCTTCAAGCGCCTCTCCGTGGGCCAGAGCAAGACCAAGCGCGCCGATGAAACAATCGCCCGCACCATGGGTTGAAATGACCTTTACGGGCATTGCCGGGATGAAGTGTGGCGTGGACTCCCACGCGCCGACCACAAGACCGCCAGCACCCAAAGTCACGATGACATCGCGATGCGCTTGACCGAGCGCGGGTAAAGCACCAATCGCGTCTTCTGGCGTTTCGACGGGGCGACCCGAAAGCATCGCCGCCTCGACCCGGTTTACGACTAAAATATCAATAAATTCAATAAGTTCCTGGGATAAAACGCGGGCGGGCGCGGCATTGAGGATCACCCGTGCGCCGGCCCCTTTCGCTTCTCGCGCCACCGCGAGATTGACCGCCTCAGGCACCTCATTTTGCAGGATCAGGATAGGTGCGCCGCCAAGGCGGGTGAAGGCCGCGCCCGCATCTTGCGGGTTAATGGCGAGATTTGAACCCGAAACGATGACCGCGCCATAATCTCCCGTCGTTTCTACAATCGCAACGCTCATCCCTGAGCCAGCGACCGGATCGACGCCGACTTCGCGGCGATCAACGCCCGCGCGGTCTAGATGAGCGAAAAGCCGGGTGCCGAAGTCATCTTGTCCCACGCGCCCAATCATCGCGGTCCGCGCGCCGAGCTTTGCGCTCATCACCGCCTGATTGCCGCCTTTGCCGCCACATTTATAACCCCATTTTGTTCCGACCGCCGTTTCATCGATGCGTGGCAGATTCGGCGCATCAACCATGATGTCGAGATGGAGGCTGCCGCAGACGATGATGTCGAAGGAGGATTTGATCATGTTCCCTTTGTCCCGGGCGCGGTTTTAGCCGTCAAGTCTTTCAAGCCATTCGGGCCGCACCCGGTCTTTCGGAATTCGCGGCGCTTCTAGCCCTTCGAGAATGGCGCGCACCTCATCGGGAAGCGGATGGGGGATCGGAAAAGCGTTGAGCCGCGCCCAAAGCGAAGCCCAAAGTCTGACCGCATTCCACGGATTATACCCACCGCCGCCGACAATCATACGGATAGGCGCATGATCGAGTATCGATAGGATCGCGTTACGAAGCGACGGAATTGAGAGCGCCAAGCCGCAAAGCGGATCATCTTGCAACGCATCCGCACCACTCATCACCAATACGGCTTCGGGTTTGAATCGATTAAGCGCCGGATGAATCTCCTTGCGAAGCAGGAGCGAAAATTCCTGATCATCAAATCCTTTTTGAACCGGAAAATTGAGCGCGCTTTCGGTTGAGGCCACTCCACTATTCGGCCACCGCTTCTGTTCATGAATTGAAATTGTGAGCACACGCGGATCATCGAAAAACTCATCTTCAACGCCATCACCATGATGGGCGTCAAAATCAATATAGGCCACACGTTCAAGGCCTTTACCCAACCAATGCTTGATCGCAAAAACAGGATCATTGGTGAAACAAAAACCACTCGCGCGATCAGGCCGACCATGATGCGTTCCTCCGGCCGAGAAAAACACCGTGCGTTTTTGAAGCGCAAGATCAGCGGCAAGCGTGGCGCAGCCGATAAGTAAAGATGTTCGCTCAAAAAGGCCGGGATAGATCGGATTATCAAGCGTACCGATTTTGAATTTTTCACGCAAAAGCGTTTGATCGCAATCGGGATCATTCGCCTGCAGGAGAGCATCGAGATAGGCTCCATCGTGAAAAGCCAGCAACATCTCGCGCGAAGCGGCTTCGCCTTCACAATATTGATCGGGCGCTAACCATTTGAGCGCATGAAGAACATCGATCAGAGCCCCCACACGCCGGATTGCTAAAGGATGGCGACCCGTGTGGCGCGGCGTATGAAAAACCGGATGGCTGACAAGGATTGGCGGCATTGCGGGATGCGGTCTCATGGGGAGAAGGATTTAATTGAGATTAAGTCCTAGTGTGTGGATCCATCCCATGCAAAGGCATAATTGCCGCGCCAAACCCTAAAGGCCCGGCTCAAATTAGTGATGAGCGCCGGGAGTCAACACCTGCTCATGATAATGTTCGTCAATGATCGATCGTTTATAGAAGGTGCGACGATGTTGAGCTTCTGACAGCTCTTTCGCAACGAAAAGCGATCATGACCGCGAGGGTGTTTGTTGGTTAAGGTGATTAGAGCGCTCGCGGAAAGGTCTCAAGCTCTTCCCACATCTCTGCGTCGTGCCAAGAATGTGAAGGCTGTGCCTGAGACTTCACAGCCTCGAGCGCATAAGTTTTTTGACGTAAAAAAGTTGTCAATGTGCCTCGATCCGTGAAACGCGCGATGATCTCGGGCACAATCGGCGCACCGATTGTGATTGCGAGTGATGACCCTATTCGATCTCGCACCTCTTTAAAAATGAGTGCGAGCCGTAATGTTGAACTCATATGGCTGACAATTTGAAAGAGACGACTATTTTGGCCATGAAAGAAAATCGGGACGACCGGTGCCCGAGAGCGCTGAATTAATTGGGCTGTAAAGGGTTGCCAAGGCCAATCAGTCGCTGGCTTTTGTCCGAAACGATCAGGTGATGTCGAAATAGCGCCCGCCGGAAACACAACAATAGCGCCGCCTTGATCAAGATGCGCGCGCGCTTTCTTTCTTGTATCGAGGTTGGCCGCTGTGGCTTCGGCCGTTCCGGAGAAATCAACAGGCAAAAGATAAGGACGCGCTTCAGGCGCTCTTAGGAGTGCGGCGTGAGTCAGAACAAGAAAATCTTTACGTACTTTCTCCATCAACCAGCAGATTGCGATACCATCCAGAACGCCATAGGGATGATTGGCTACGATAACGAGGGGGCCTGTTTTCGGAATGCCATTTAATGCGATCGGGTCAAGTGGAATTGTAAGTTCGAGCAAACGCACGGCCGCCTGCCAAAAGCTTTCACCTTCGATCGGGTGAGCCCGATTCAATTCATAAAGCTTCTTCAATGCGGGCTGGCCCGTTACGCGCTCGACAGCACGAATCGCCAGTTGTTGCATGAGGGGTTGAGAAGCTTCCGAATATGAGAATCGAGTCTGTTCCATGACAACCCTGTCACCTCATTTAGATGACAGGAACATGACAATTTCAAAAAATTTAGGTTACGACTTTGTCATGCGGCCTGCGCCAATGAATGGCGGCACGCGCGTTTGACATTGTCGATGAATTGAAGCGTTGCTTTTTCATATGAATAATGAAGCGCAAATTGGCGACATGTGTCACGTTTGATCGATAGGGCAGCAATAGCGGCTTTTCGAAGATCTTGATGGGCAATGCCCACTTTGGCGTCGATGATTGAAGGCACAAGGCCATCGGTTGGAAAAGTAGCGACAGGTGTTCCACAGGCAAGTGATTCTAAAAGCACATTGCCGAAGGTTTCGGTCAGACTTGGAAACACAAAGACATCGGCTGATGCATAGGCAGCGGCAAGCGCTTCGCCATAAAGGGCGCCTGTGAAGATCGCATCGGGATAGGTCGCCTCAAGTCGTGCGCGATCAGGACCGTCACCAACCATCACTTTGGTGCCAGGTAACTTGAGCGATAAAAACTCTTCGAGATTCTTCTCAATCGCCAAGCGAGAGACACAAAGAAAAATTGGACGAGGATGATTATCAGGCGCATCGGCAAGGGGCCGAAACAGATCCGAATCAACGCCGCGCGACCAGAGAGAACAGGAACGGAATCCTTCCTTCAGCAATTCATCCCGCAAGGCTTCGGTGGCGACCATCGTGGTTACGCCTGCATTATGAAAATATTTTAGAACGCCATAAGTAAGCGCTGGGGGCACGGGGTAGCGTGCTGCGACATATTGCGGATAACGCGTATGATAACAGGTGGTGAAATGACGCTCCATGCGCAACGCAGCATGTCGCGCCATCCAGCCGAGAGATCCTTCTGTCGCAATATGGAGCGCATCTGGTTTATGCATCTCGATCGCCTCGCTCACCGCTTGTGGTGAAGTGAGAGCAAGCCGGATTTCAGGATAACCCGGCAAAGGTGTTGAAGAATAATCGGCCGGCGTTACGAAGCGAATATCAACACCCAGTTTTTGGGCGTCGACCTTTAAGCGCTCCAATGTCCGGACAACGCCATTGACTTGGGGACGCCAGGCATCGGTTATGATTAGGACCCGCATGACACCTCGCTTTTTGAAATGAAGCGATTCTACAAATCAATGTCGCTAAAAGCGGATTCATGTTGCTATTTAATGACAGCGGATTTTTTTATGATCGAGACAGTCCATAAAAAACCCCGGATCTTTTGATCCGGGGTTTATATGTCTTTTGCAATTTCGTTTTGATCAAGCAAGAACTTGCGGGCGCATGTCGCTTGCGCTGATGCCTGCCACTTCAACCGGCTTTTTCATCGCGTCGCGACGGAAAGGTTCGCCAAGTTCCTGATTGATCATGGCTTCTATCAATGTGGTCTTGCCATGTTTCATTTGATCTTCGACCGCTTTCGCAAGCGCATCGCGCAATTCATCTTGCGTACGTGCTTTCACACCTTGCAAGCCGCAAGCCTTGGCGATGTCGGCATAGGACACTTCAGGATCAAGCTCAGTGCCAACGAAGTTGTCGTTGTACCACAACGTCGAATTGCGCTTTTCCGCACCCCATTGATAATTGCGGAAGACAACCATCGTGATCGGCGGCCATTCTTTGCGACCGATCGCGGTCAATTCGGTGACAGCGATGCCAAACGCGCCATCGCCCGCGAAACCAACAACTGGCACATCGCGGCACGCAATCTTCGCACCGATGATGGAAGGCAAACCATAGCCGCACGGACCAAAGAGACCCGGTGCGAGATATTTGCGGCCTTCTTCAAAGGTCGGATAGGCATTGCCAATCGCGCAATTGTTACCGATGTCCGATGAAATGATCGCGTTTTTCGGGAGTGCCGATTGAATGGCGCGCCAGGCCATCCGTGGACTCATCCAGTCGGGCTTAGACGCGCGTGCGCGTTGGTTCCATGTCGTGCCCGGATCATCATCCTCATGATCCATCGAAGAAAGTTCCTGCGCCCAACGTGACTTGGTTGTTGAGATCAAATTTTTGCGCTCTTCACGGCCTGCGTTGCCTGCGTTGGGTGACAATTTCGAAAGAATGCTTTCAGCCACTTTCTTGGCATCTGCAACGATACCGATTGTCACTTTCTTTGTGAGACCGATGCGGTTCGGATTGATATCCACCTGAATGATCTTGGCTTGTTTCGGCCAGTAATCAAGACCGTAACCCGGAAGCGTCGAGAACGGATTCAAACGTGTGCCAAGCGCGAGCACCACATCCGCTTTCGAAATCAATTCCATTGCGGCTTTCGAACCATTGTAACCGAGCGGGCCGGCGAACAAACGGTGTGAGCCGGGGAAGGCGTCATTATGTTGATATCCAACGCAAACCGGCGCATCTAGTTTTTCTGCAAGCGCCATTGAAGCCGGTATCGCACCGCCAATCACAACGCCGGCGCCATTGAGAATGATAGGGAATTTTGCTTCCGAGAGAAGCTTCGCGGCTTCAGCAATCGCATCAGAGCCGCCAGCAGGCCGTTCAAATTCAACCGGCACCGGCAATTCAATATCGACAACCTGAGTCCAAATATCGCGCGGGATGTTGATCTGCGCAGGTGCCGAGAGGCGCTTTGCATTCATGATGACGCGGTTCAACACCTCGGCAATGCGGATCGGATCACGCACTTCTTCCTGATAGGCGACCATGTCTTTGAAGAGCGCCATCTGCTCGGTTTCTTGGAAACCGCCTTGGCCAATGGTGCGGTTTGCCGCTTGAGGCGTGATCAAGAGAAGCGGTGTGTGGTTCCAATAGGCCGTTTTGACCGCGGTCACGAAATTGGTGATGCCCGGGCCATTCTGCGCGATCATCATCGACATTTTGCCCGAGGCGCGGGTGTAGCCATCGGCCATCATGCCGCCTGAGCCTTCATGTGCGCAGTCCCAGAAAGTAATGCCCGCTTTCGGAAACAGGTCCGATATCGGCATAAAGGCCGAACCGATAATGCCGAAGGCATTGTCGATGCCATGCATCTGGAGGGTTTTGACGAAGGCTTCTTCGGTCGTCATTTTCATGGTTTCAGGCTCCCTTAAAACTATGTGCGTCCGGATTCCCGGTCAGTCTGGTGCCACCTTAGCGGGCCAGTCGCACCTAGGTTTAGGGCCACGGGCCGGGCCTTGTGAAGTCCACATCGTCTGAGTGTCTTGAGGAACCTTTTTGACCGAAAGGTGATGTCTCTTCCGAATGGGATCGGCAGTAGGCGCGTGATAGGTTGAAAGGTATGACCGAAACGCCTTTCTGGCTCGAAATTGCTGCCAATCGAGAAAATCGGCTTCGCTCGGGGCCCGATGGCTTGGCTTCTGCCGAAATTCAGGAGCGTCTTCGCCTCTATGGTCTAAACCGGGACCCGGAAGCCGTCGAAACTGGACCTCTGAGGCTCGTTCTTCGGCGCGGTTTAGAGCCAATGAGCCTGCTTCTCGCTTTTGCCGCGTTGGTATCGGTCACGACTGGGGATGCAGCGAGCGCCCTGATCATCCTCGTCATTCTTAGTGCTTCGATCGGGCTTGATCTATTTCAAGAAGGGCGGGCGAAACGCGCGGCTGAAGCGCTGCGCCAGGCAGTTGCAGTGGATGCGCGTGTGAAACGCGATGGCATTTTTAAATCTGTGCCGGTTGAGACTGTGGTGCCGGGAGACGTCTTCGAAGTCGATGTCGGGGATATTGTTCCGGCTGATGCGATGATTCTCACCTCATCGTCATTGACCATTGATGAAGCAGCGTTGACCGGGGAACCTTACGGTGTGGTCAAATCGCCGGAGCCTGTGTCATCGCGTGAGCCGGCGGAAGCAACCAATGCATTGTTTCGCGGTTCAATCGTCATCACCGGATCGGCCACAGCCATGGTGGTGGCGACGGGTCAATCTACATTGTTCGGCAAAGCCGCACGCGCATTGAATCAGGCGCAAGCGCTCTCTCCCTTTGACGTCGATTTGCATCGTCTCGGTTATTTGATTGCGCGCGCCGCAGCCGTGCTTGTGCTCGCGGTTCTTGCGGCCAATATCGGTTTTGGGCGCCCTCTCATCGAATCCTTGATGTTTTCCGTGGCGCTTGCGGTCGGCCTGACGCCTGAACTCTTGCCAATGATCACCACAGTAACCTTGTCGCGAGGCGCTCTGCGCATGGCAAAGAAACATGTGATTGTTAAGCGGTTGTCCGCGATTCACGATCTTGGCGCGATGGATGTTTTTTGTACGGATAAAACGGGGACGCTGACTTCTGCGAAAATCACTCTGGCACGTTCTATCAATGCAGAAGGTGTCGATGATCCCCATGTGCTAACACTTGCTTCCATCGCCGCAAGATTGGGAGGTGATAAAACAACACTTGATCTCGCCCTTATGAGCGCTGCGCCAGATTGTGATCAAGAGTGGACAGAGCGCGGCCGCTATCCGTTCGACTATCAAAGACGGTTTGGCGCGGTGTTGGCTGACGGTCCTTTAGGTTTGATTTTAATTGTTAAAGGCGCGCCTGAAGCGGTGATGAATATATGTTCGTCTTATCAAGAGAAGACGCTCGATGATGCCAAGAGTCGCGAAATCCTAAATCGCGTTCATAGCCTGGCTTCCGAAGGCTATCGCAGCATCGCGATTGCGTCGCGCCCATGGAACGATGCCGTTCGTGATCCAACGGCTGAAGATGAGCGTGACCTTTGTTTTGAAGGACTATGCACTTTCGCGGACCCGCCGAAAGAGAGCGCACCTGTTGCGCTGCAGCGTTTGCGCGCGCTCGGTGTGCGTGTGGTGATTTTGTCAGGTGATGATCCGGCGGTTGTAAGGCGCTTGGGGGCTCTGGTGGGTCTGTCTTCACCTGAGGTGATCACGGGTACTGACCTTCGAAATTTATCGCTTGACGCTTTGGCGGTAAAAGTTCGCAATACAAATCTCTTTGCCCGCCTCTCTCCTGATCAAAAAGTGATTGTTGTCGACGCTTTGCGTAAGGCTGGACGTATTGTTGGTTTTATGGGCGATGGTGTGAATGATGCGCCCGGCATTAAATCAGCCGATATTGGTTTATCAGTTGATGGTGCAACTGGTGTTGCACGCGCAGCCGCTGATATGATTCTTCTTGAATCAGATTTGGCGGTCGTTGCCAATGGTATTGAAGAAGGCCGTCAGACTTTTGCAAATATTTTGAAATATGTGCGCATGGGTGCAAGTTCGAATTTCGGTAACATGCTCTCTATGGCGGCAGCGGCCTTTTTCTTGCCCTTTTTACCAATGCTTGGGACGCAAATTCTTCTCAATAATCTTCTTTATGACTTATCAGAAATCGGCATTCCGTTTGATCGCGTCGCCCCTGATGTGATTGCGGAACCGCAGCGCTGGTCGATGTCGTCGCTTATCCGCTTTGCATTGGTGATGGGACCGCTTTCATCGCTTTTCGATCTAACGACTTTTGCAAGTCTTCATCTCGGTTTTGGACTTGGTGTAGAAGCCTTCCGCACTGGGTGGTTTATTGAATCGATTACGACACAGGTTCTCGTGATTTTTATCATCCGGACGCGTGGTTCTCTTTTTTACGATCATCCGCACTGGGTTTTGACATTGACCACCTTTTGTGCGCTCGGGGTCGCGCTTGCGCTCCCCTTCTCTTCCGTTGGAGCGTGGTTCGGATTTACGATTTTGCCGTTGCCGGTCTGTCTCGCGCTTGTTGTGATCATTGTTCTCTACCTGCTGTCTGCCGAAATGCTGAAACGCTTCGCTATGCGATAGATGCAGGCCCGATTTGCTCTATGGCGTCGGAGTCTTGAGACGCCGTGACTTGCCAATCTTTACCGGCAATGCTTCAAACACATCACAAAGAAGTCAGCTGATTTGTTTTTGGGAAATTCTGTCATGACGCGCCATCCTGTGAAAAAGTCCCTTTCTCTCGTTTCGATCAAAGCGCCGAAGCGCGATGCAGCAAGTGATAACGCGACCATCGAAACACTTGTAAAAGACATTCTCTCCGATGTGCGTCAGCGGGGTGATGAGGCTGTCCGTCATTATTCAGAGCGGTTCGATGGCGCAAAGCTTGAACGTTTTGAAGTGAGCGAAGCCGAGAAGAAATCAGCCCTTGATGCGCTCGATCCGCAAACGCGAGCAGACACGGAATTCGCGATTGAGAATGTGCGTAAATTCGCTGAAGCGCAAAAGGCGACAATTTTACCGCTTGAAATCGAATCTTTGCCAGGCCTTCATCTTGGTCATCGCGTGATCCCGATTGAAACGGTTGGGTGCTATGTGCCGGGTGGCCGTTATCCGATTTTATCGGCACCGGTGATGACGCTCGTTCCGGCAAAAGTGGCGGGCTGCGATCATATCATCGCATGTCTGCCGCCGAATGCACATCCTGCAATGATTGCCGGATGTCATTTATCGGGAGCCGATCAAATCTTCCGCGTTGGCGGCGCGCAGGCGATTGCCGCGATGGCCTATGGGACTGAGTCGATTCCGGCAGCCGATAAGATTGTGGGACCTGGCAATGCCTATGTGAATGAAGCGAAACGTCAGGTGTTTGGTCTCGTCGGCATTGATCAACTTGCGGGTCCGAGCGAAATTTTCACGCTCGCCGATGAGACAGGCAATCCCGAAATGATTGCGGTCGATCTTCTCGCACAAGCCGAACATGATGTACGCACACGTGTTGGTCTCATCACAACCGATCGCGCTTTGGCTGAAGCGACGCTCAAAGAAATCGAACGTCAACTCGTTAATCTTTCAACCGCCGACGTTGCAGGTGCTGCGTGGCGCGATTATGGTGAGATTACTGTAGTGCCCGACGAAGATACAATGATCGCCTATTCGGATGTGATCGCAGCAGAGCATCTTCAAGTTCATACGCGCGACGCGCATGCGCTTGCGAAAAAGCTTCGTAATTATGGCTCGCTATTCATCGGCACGCTCGCAAGCGTTGTCTATTCTGACAAATGTTGCGGGACCAATCACACCTTACCCACAATGGCAGCAGGACGTTATACCGGAGGCCTATGGGTCGGTTCATATTTGAAAATCTGCACCCATCAATGGCTTGATGAAAAAGGTGTTGCTGCTGTTGCGCCGCCTGCGGCACGGCAAAGTGCGACAGAAGGTATGGAAGGTCACCGCCGCGCCGCGTCCTATCGTTTGGGTCGTCAAGCGCTCGGACCCATTTAAATCTCATGAGCTGAAGGAAAACTTCGATGGACCTCGGAATTAAAGGGCGCAAAGCCATCATATGTGCATCAAGCAAAGGACTCGGAAAAGGCACAGCTCTCGCATTGGCAGAAGCCGGCTGCGAAGTGGTTTTGAATGGTCGTAACGCTGAAGTCCTCCATGAAACGGCAGAAGAAATTAGAAAAGCTACAGGTGTAAATGTTATTGAAATTGTCGGCGATGTTTCCGAGCGCGTGACGCAAGACCGTTTGTTAGAGGCTTGTGCAGAACCGGATATTCTCATCAACAATAATGGTGGACCCCCATTACGCGATTTCCGCGCGCTTGATCGCTCAGCGCTTGTTGAAGGGGTTGTCCAAAATATGGTGACGCCGATTGAACTTATTCAACGTGTCATTGATGGCATGGTCGCGCGTCAATTCGGACGTATTATCAACATCACTTCGGCTTCCGTATTAACACCGATCAGCGGGCTTGATTTGTCTTCCGGCGCGCGGGCCGGATTGACGGCGTTTTTGGCTGGCGTTGCGCGTGATGTGGCGCATGCGAATGTCACCATCAATGCGGTATTGCCGGGCATGTTTGATACGGACCGGATTAAAAGCAACTTTGCCCGCGCAGCCGCGCAACAATCGGTTTCTGAGGATCAAATCCGCACACAGCGGATGAATTCGATTCCGGCCAAGCGTCTTGGCACCGCCGAGGAGTTTGGGCGCATTGCAGCTTTTCTGGCGAGTGCTCATGCGGGTTATATTACCGGCCAGAATCTTCTCGTTGATGGTGGCGCCTTCCGCTCTGCCTTCTGATTTCAACGATTTGATCTAACACAAATCACCAGTACCGACTTGTCTCTACAGTGATCCTTGTCGCCCCTTTGAATTGAGGTAGGGATCCAAGATGAGTGATTTTGATTTTGCAAAAAAAGCGCTGAAAACAAGACGCGAAGAACTCGCTGCACGGGTATCTTCTATCGATATGACGCTGCAAGCGCCGCTCTCTGCCGATTTTGAAGAGCAGGCAGGCGATCTCGAGGGTCAAGAACAGCTTGAGGGATTAGAGGTCGCAGCGCTCAAAGAAATCGTGGCGATCGATGCGGCGCTTGGCCGGATCGCGGCGGGCACATATGGTATCTGCGTGAAATGTGGCGATGCCATCGCGCCAAAAAGGCTAGAGGCGGTGCCGACAGCGACCACATGTGTGGCTTGTAAGGCTTGAAGCGCAGATCTTCGCAAGTCGAGTCAAAGAGTTTTCGGATCAGGCATATTGTGTATTTTGCATGAGGCGCAACCACCGCTTTCGCATGCGCCGCAACCTTCCTCCGATGGAGCGCTTTTCTTGAACAGAAGTTTCATGAGCCGGCCGCGCATCACATAGAGAAGTGCGCTTGCAACAAGGGTATAGACAATCACCATTTCGATCATTGTTGACATGATCTCGTCCTTTTATCCGGTGATATAAATCGTCGTTTGATAAACAATGAAAGCGGCAAGATAGGCAAGGGCCGTGAGATAGAGAAACATCGCAAGCGGCCACTGCCATGAATTGGTTTCGCGTTTAACCACACTCAAGGTCGAAGCACATTGTGGTGCAAAAACATACCAAGCCAGCAATGATAGTCCGGTGGCGATCGGCCAATGATGGGCTATGACTTGCGAGAGCGCGCCTTCGTCGGATCCAATCGCATATACTGTTGCAAGCGCACCAACGGCTACTTCACGCGCGGCCATGCCAGGAATAAGCGCCACGGCAATCTGCCAATTAAATCCAATTGGCGCCAGAAGTGGTTGCAAAAGATGACCAATCATTCCGGCGAGGGAATAATTGATCGCGGGCTCTGTTGCCCCTTCGGGAGCGCCGGGAACGCTGGCTAAAAACCAGATCAACACCATCATGGCGAGAATGGTCGTGCCCGCGCGGCGCAAGAACACGAAACCACGTTGCAACACATTGATGAACACACTGCGCAAAGAGGGGCGCTTGTAACTTGGTAATTCCATGATGAAGGGCTCGCTCTTGCCACTCCAAACAATCACGCGGAAAACCCATGCGACAAGAAAGGCTGAAATTATGCCCGCCGCATAAAGTCCGAACATCACGAGCCCTTGCACATTGATAAACCCGTAAAGACTCGTATCCGGAATGAAAGCGCCAATGATCAGCGTGTAAACCGGAATGCGCGCCGAGCATGTCATCAAAGGTGCGATCATGATGGTCGCAAAACGTTGCCGTCTATTATCAATCACGCGGGTTGCCATGACACCGGGAATTGCACAGGCAAAACTTGAAAGAAGCGGTATGAAAGAGCGGCCATGAAGGCCCACGCCACCAATGATGCGATCCATCAGAAACGCCGCGCGCGCCATGTAGCCAAAATCTTCAAGCAAGACGATGAAGAAAAATAGCACAAGAATTTGCGGCAAGAAGACAACAACGCTGCCCACACCCGCGATCACGCCATCTGCCAAGAGGCTTGATAACATGCCTGGAGGTAAATTGGTTTTGATCACTTCGCTTAGAAATTCAAAGCCTGCCTTGATGGCATCCATGGCTGGTGCAGACCAGCTGAAGACGGCTTGGAAAATCAAAAACAAAACCAAGAGTAAAACAGGGATGCCCCAAAACGGATGTAGCAATATGGAGTCAATGCGTCGTGTCCAGCGGTCGGCATGGGCCGGTGTTGATACATTGCGCTTCACGCTTTCATCAACAAAGCGATGTGCGGCGCGCACCTCTTCTGCGCTTTGCTCATGCCATTGCGCTTGGCCATAATTGCGCGCTTCGGCAGCGGCTTGATCAATGAATTTGATCAACACATCGACACCCGATTTTTCAACCGCGACGGTTGGAACAATCGCAAGGCCGAAATCGCGCGCCAATCCTTCAACATCAATCGTGATGCCGCGTGCTTTGGCAATATCAACCATATTGAGCGCAATCATCACGGGTGCGCCGGTGGCTTTGAGTTCAAGCGCCAAGCGCAAGCTCAACCGCAAATTCGTCGCATCAACGACGCATATGATGAGATCCGGCCGTGGCTCATCTTCCATCTCGCCCGTGATTGCGCGGCGTGTCACCGCTTCATCGGGGCTACGGCCCCGTAAACTATAGGTGCCGGGTAAATCGACGGCGACCATCTTTCGACCTGAAGGTGTAATCAACCGGCCGCGTTTGCTCTCGACCGTTACGCCCGGATAATTGGCAACCTTCTGGCGCTTGCCGGTAAGCATATTGAAGAGCGCGGTTTTGCCGCAATTTGGGTTGCCCACAAGCGCAAAGCGGAAGGCATCAGCAGGCCAGGACGACATTCTTAAACAATTCCCATCTCAGTCACGTTCCGTGGATTCCGAAACGCGGTCATTATCCGTGATGGACCACCATCAGGCTCCGAAATCAACTGTCGGCTGAGTATATTGGAAAATTTATAAGAATGTTTTGCGGGTGAAAGGAGGGCGGAATTGAACCGCCCCGCTTAACTGGCCAAAGGCAGGCTCCGGGCGGTTTCCGCATCAAGCACGGCGCTTAGGGCAACCAGCAATCGATCCACCGCCTCAATCCGCGCGCCTTCGCCCATAAGACCCACGCGCCAAATTTTTCCGGCCAGCGGTCCGAGACCGGCGCCGATTTCAATGTTGAATTCATTCAAAAGCGTGCTGCGAAACAACGCATCATTGATCCGATTTGGAATCTTGATCGCGTTTAATTGTGGCAATCGATGCGCTTCATCAACGAGCATCTCGATGCCTTTCGCTTTTAAGCCTTCAAGAAGGTGCTGATGGGCCGCGCGATGACGTGCATAGGACTCTTCAAGTCCTTCATTATGCAAGCGACGCAGTGACTCATGCAACGCATAGAGACTATTGACCGGCGCTGTGTGATGATAGGCACGCCCTTTGTCGCCGCCCCAATAGGCCATGACTTGTGTGACATCGATAAACCACGAAAGTACTTTCGACTTTCGGTTCTTGATGTGATCGACCGCGCGCTGACTGAACGAAACAGGAGACAGGCCCGGCGGACAGCTCAAGCATTTTTGTGAGCCTGAATACACAGCATCAATGCCCCATTCATCAAGCTTGATTGGAATGCCACCAAGTGATGTCACAGCATCCATAATCGTTAACGCGCCATGTTGTTGCGCCACTGCTGCAATGGCGGCGGCATCCGAAACAACACCGGTTGATGTTTCGGCATGAACGAAAGCGACAAATTTTGTTTCAGGATTGTCTTTCAATGCTTTTTCAATGGCCTGTGGATTGACGGGTGTGCCCCATTCGAAATCAAGCGGAATGACTTTCGCACCACCGCGCATCGCCACTTCGCACATGCGGGTTCCGAACACGCCATTGCGTGCGATCACAATCGTATCGCCCTGTTCAATGAGATTGAGAATACAGGTGTCCATACCGAGGCTGCCCGGACCCGCAACGGCGAATGTCACGTCATTGCGTGTGGCAAAGGCCATTTGCAGCATGGTTTTGATTTCCGCCATCAAGGTGATGAAGGCGGGATCAAGGTGGCCGATGGTCGGCCCCGCCATAGCAGACAAAACTTCAGGCGCGACGGGCGAAGGGCCGGGGCCGAGCAAGAGACGTGAAGGCGGCAAAAAGGCTTCTCGGACACTGCGATTCACGGCTCTCTCCCTGACAGGTGATTTTTATGGAAGGCACTTTTCCGGCGAACCCAGAACCACGCAGCCTAAGCCGGACCGAACGCGTTTAAGTGCATTATACTTTTGGCGAAGGCGATTGGATTACCGGCCGGCGGCAGGATTTTACCCGATAGGGATCCAGCGCGGTCGATCGGCACCCGAATGATGTCAATGGATGTGTCTATGGCTGATTACCGGCGATGAGTGAAATAAAACTGCCATATCCGACATGATTTGGGACAGGGATCTCTGCCTTCGGAGCGTGTCGGGTCAGCTTCTTTTAGGCGCGCAATAGAAACATTTTTGGGCGTATTATATTGTCGATGTCGGTGATTTTTTCCGCAAGGTTTTGTTGGAAAATGATGAACGAGGTATCGTTCATATGAGCATTAATCGACCTTGCAAAGCGGGTTGATCATTTGAAGATCTCGGGTGTGATTTGTATTTACTCGTCATGAGAATGAAACGCTCACTACCAAAAGATCATTGATTAAGCGATCAAGCCAATGATCAACGCGGCAGACATGCCGATCCATCAATCTCGGCAGGTTAGAAAATATATAGGATCAAACTACTCTGCATATAAGAATGTTCGTTTTATCACCTCATTGCGATAGTCCTTCAATAATCGAATGCCACGAGGTGTTACAGAATATTCTTTTTGACGACGATCTGTTGCGCTTTCATTAGCGGCAATCAATTCATCTTCGATCAATGAATTGATATGCCATCGCATCGTAATTCGGTCTAGGTTGAAGTGCTTAAGTAAAGATTTTCGATCCATCATGTTGTCGCTGACAAAAACATAAAGGAGAATCAGCAAATTCACATTTGGACTGTCGTGGAAAATCTCTTGCTCGAGATCCGCTACTCGTAAACGCCACTGAGCAAAAACTAAAAGGTTCATTTTCTCGCCGAGATAAAGGTGCGGCGAACTTATGTGGCGCTTTAATTCGATAAAAGAATAAGAATTATTCCTTAATGATACATTTGAAGCGCATGAAAGCCCGTAGGGAGCGCTCCTGATTTATGGGTGCAATCGAGAGGCGTTGCTCAGAAAGCTGAGAGATCGCCGAATTCACGAGATTCTTAACAATGACTCTTTTATTCATTCGGTTATGGCTGAGGTTCATGGCATTGACCAATCGATCAAAATAGGGATATACTCTATCCCAATCGTTAATTGAACGAAGGGCTATATTCGCTCCGCCGGTTGGTCGAGGGGTGTGTCGCCAAGCATAAGGTAGCTCCTAAAGTGGCGAAGAACGATGATAAACATCAAAAAGTCGTATCAATTTTTGATCGGAAAATCGAACAAGGGCGAAGCTTAAATTTACGCAATTCGCTGACCAGTAGCGATCCCGAGTTCCAGAGACTTATTGAGAATTACCTCGCAAAAATTAATGGTTCAATGCCTCATGATGTTCGCTCAAAGAATGAGATCGGGATCGCGATCATAAAATATGACACAGTTGATCAAACAGATCTTTTAATCAAATTTTCTATCTTAGAAATCGCCATGGGATATGGGTCGACGTCTCCCACCGATCATATGAACCATGAGAAGCTCATGTGTTTTTATTTCAAGCAGTCATTGATCCGATATATGGAAAATATATCCACAGATGTTCAGTAGGCCAGTTGACCTGCATTTGGTTGCCTCCGGCCGTCAGTGAAAAGACATTTATCGAGCAAGAATATTTTTCAGTAATGATTTTCAGTGAGCCAAGCACAAATGCTCGACGAACAGACCGCGAGGCGGATGCTCGTTGTGATTACTCGACGTGGCAGCGACAGACCGGATCAGGTGAAATAGTATAGAGCAAGATATGCCACGCTCGTCTCAGCGGCGTGAGCGTTAAGCGACTGAATTAATTTATGAAAATTTGGCGCACCCGACAGGTGTTTGGAACACGGCCTCTGCGCCAGTGGTTAAACCACATCATGCAATTTCAATAACTTAGCAGCTATTGATGTTCGATCAAGCATGAAAAAATGGTCTACCCGTTGGT